>MDTG01440381.1_pt1 | contig 21315 bp, 22 predicted proteins | sample 811421 | NCBI WGS metagenome assembly MDTG01 (sample SAMN05326645, study PRJNA326480) | marine metagenome | isolation source: seawater | place: Pacific Ocean: South East | collected 2011 | reverse complement strand
TCCGTTAAGGATTTCAAGTTCAGAACACTTCCTTTGACGGCCGATGAATTTCACAAGTTGAATCCTTCTATGCAATCCCAAACAAATACTACGGGTAACCAGTGCCCTATAGAAGTCACCTTTGCTGACGACAGAACGAACGACATGGATTTAAAACAGCAGATGGAAAATATCTATGTTTTGTCTTCCAAGTATTACGCAGATATTGGTAATGGAAATTTGTATGGTAGAGGTTGCTACATGTGCTACAATATGAACGGAGAAAACTATACTGATGCTATCAAAAGTAACCCGGACGATTGGCTTCGACAGTACTCAAAAGGCTGTGAAATCGAAGCATTAGAGTACGGCGGTGCCTACAGTACTCGGACTGATTCCGATTACATTGAAGACAAGTTTCATGGCAAAACTGACGACGGAAGAGAGATTTTCAAAAGATTATACGATCACAGGTTCAAAAGAACGGTGTTGGCGGGCACGTACACGCTTTACCCCATTGTAAATTCCATAGGAACTACTTTGACGGTGGAGCAAATGGCGAGTTTACAGCTTAAGTATGTCTTGGATCCAGAATATCACATTACGGTCGAAATTGTTGGAATGAAAAAAAAATTTGCTTCTAAGATCTTTAGAAATCTCCACGGGAGACTCTTGGAAAAAAATTTAGTTGAATTTGAGCCCTTTAAAACAAGTCTCTACGGGGAAACTCTGCTAAGGCAAGAAAAGGAGGTTGAAATGTCATGGGTTGAGCCGACCGAAAATGAAGACAAGCCTCACGATTACTATCCCAAACCAAATAAGTGCCTCATAAGCTACGCTTTTCACACCAACCGCATGGGGGGAAGCGACGAAGTTGTCGTTTGCCAGTCCGACACCGGTGACATTACAGAAAAACAACACAAACTGGATCCGGCACGTTTTCTGGCAAAGACGTTTCCTCCGAATGAGAGTGCTATGCAAAATCCCTTTGCGGACGATTATTGCGTTCACAAGCCAGGACAAATAAAGGTAGAGTTTTCTTATATCACGTTTTGTGAGAATTTTCCGGATTTTTGGCATACGTCCCCCTTTATGACCACAGACACGCAAGAGTTTACAACATGCGAGTACGAATCTTTTCGTGAAGAATTTTTTGTTTTTAAAATGAAGTACCAGTGCTCTCCCCAGTATGAATCAGGCAAGGAAACTATTGATAAAATATACAGGTATTATGGTAATTCAGGAAATAATCAAGCGAATGATTTTTTCAGTCTTGACAACACGCAAATCGACAAGTTGTGGGAGCGAATCAATAGCCCTGAATTTATTTCCTACTTTCCACAGACGATATGCGATTTTTGCTACGAACCGTACACCTTGAATTTAGCCGACTGCTCGGACGGATACAACACAGGACGTTTAGATTTTGTTGGATTTTTGAGGCAGGAATGCAGCAAATTTCCAATGTTGTGCAAATTGGTATTCAAAGATCCTTTTGGTAGCCCGCCCAAATTCACTCCTATTCCTCGCATAAGTTTTAAAACTGATTATATTGGTACGGAGGGGTTGTGCGGGCCTTCTTGTGACAGTGATTACGATTCCTTTACAAGTGGCATCTGGCCTGGGACGACGAGCATTGGTAAAACAAATCTTGGTTGCGGTGCCGATGGGTACCAGCACTGGGCACCGATGGGTTTTTTCATTCCAAAGGAGTTGTCATCACCGCAGTCTTGCCCATTTAAACCAGAACACGGCCAAATACGCATGGTACCCTCTGTGGACTACACTCTTTTTGACGCAAACCGAACACAGTGCCCACCTGAAAATTGCGGGAGATCATGCGTATCGAGATTTACCGACACGGAATATTTTAGAACGTGGATTTCCGGTACTACAAGGACGCCTAATACTGATGCGCTTCCGGAAGAAACAAAGCTCCCTCTTACTTATTTGGATCCTATTCTTACTTCTTCTATGATTCAAAATATTATCGATGGCCCTTATCGCGATTACTGCAACGAAATAGAAGCTAAGACACAAACGGGATCAATTAATCTTGTAGAACAGTTTACAGCATGTGGATATCAAAAAGATAACTGCGATTATGATGATCAAAATGCTATAGAGTCACTTGGCGACAAATGCAATGAACCCTCTCTTCTTGAAAAGTTGTCTTTGGGATACATGCCTGGGGCATTTTCTCAGTGGATTATCGAGTCCCTGAACGAATTTATCCGAGAAGAACAAAGTTCAAATGGCTGCCTCCCGGGTGACTTTGATATTTTGGAATATTTACCAGAATTATGGGATTGTTCCTATGTCTTCTCGCTCATGAAGTACATGGACAATGAGGAATCCGACTTAGCACGAATCGAAAACAACAAGTTTTGTGGCACGGGAGATGCTGTTTGTAGTGTTATGACGAACAATTCCGGATGCAGTCTAGACTGCGCCCAACTTAGCCTTTCAAGGAGAATTACTGTGGAAAAAATGGTGTCAAATTTAAAATTTGATGTTCCTGACGATACTATTATGGATCCAAACCTTTTGAACGCAAACTTAATTCATTCGACTGGAAATGCTCCACGCCAGTTTGCCTTTTACAACGATTTTGAATTTTATTATACAAATACAATGGATAAAAAGTGGAGGAAAATGTTTAATCTAAGGGGATTGCTCTTTTCTCATCCAATATTGGATCTTAAGAATTCCAATCCCAAAAAAGGGTTGCAAACATGGCCAAACATAGATCAAATGAAGCAAGAGCTTTTGGGCGGTAATTATCTTTGGATATCGAAGATAGACGACGGTCCCTACAATCTTTCAACTTTACAATTTTCTCGAGAAGCGGGGCAAGATTTCTGCGGTGCCCCTTATGGCACTGCTCCTCCAGATAATGCGAACACTGCTGCTTGCTCCTATCAAGTACGCGCGGGTTGGCGTTCAATTAAACTTTTCTGTGAAGACCGAGTTGCTTCAAACGTCGATGAAATAGCACATTTAAACTGCAACAATCTTATGTACGACGCTTTCTACTATGGCACTGATTTTTCTTTGGAGAGCTCAGTTGTAGCCACTTGGAACAACGTGATAGCAACAAAGCCCATTTACACGGGTTTTGACGGAGATATCGACACTATTGTGGCGGAATCAAATATTATTGGAGTTTCTGTTGCACAGCCGGTATTTTCCTCGACGTCACTTCTCCAGTTTCCCGCAGGACTTGTGATTAATTCAACGCATCCTACAATTCACACACGAATTCAGCGCGATCTTGGTGATACGGGATCTTCTTTGGAAAGTATCAACTGCAATGTTATTCTTCTTAGGACACCCAATGTGCGCTTTGAGAATGTTGAATTTGACAACGCGGGGTGCCAAGAGGACGCTCTCGATATCGCAGCAAGCCACAGTTCGAATTTTCTTGCTCTTGCGTTTAAATTCTACAAAGGGTGGAATTTTGCGGCCGTTCGGTTGACAAAGTCACTCGCAAATGCGGATCCTACCAACATTTCCTTTGTCAGCGTTAAATTTACATCTGCGGTGAATTTTCGGCGGAAATTCCCGGGAAGGCCGCTCTTTTCAGCGGACAACGCAGCACGGCAGACGGAGTGGGTTAATATTGACGGTCTTTATGTAAGCGATGCAAACGATACGTTTGATTACGTGGTTGACTCCAAGGCGGGCACCGAAGTGAATCTTATGCCGCTTGATATGATTATGTGGCATTACAAGGGAGACGTATCATTTGGGTTCTTTTCAGAGTACTGGGAGGCCGTATCCTATGGTCCCTCTTCGGAATCAAGCACTTCGGGTGCCTTTTATGCACAGGCCGCAAACGAAGTGGTCTCCTCCGAAAACTGCAAAAATATCACGCCGATCGTGAAAAAAGACGACTACATTTATTTTGTTCGCTACAACCGATTTGCGCCCATTTGCTGCAACATTTTCGGGGCTGACCCCCTTCCAGAGGATCAGTACAACTACTGGTACATTCGCGCTCCTATTTGTCAGAATTCAAGTGTTACAATAAGCAACTGTACTTCTTTTCCGAGCGACGACGGCGAGTTTTACGGATACAATACTTCTCAAGAGTACTGCCAGGAAAAGGGAGGAAGCGAATGCAACTACGTGGAAGGCCAGTGCCGAAAGAACGCGGTCACCGTTCGGGACCGGCTTCAAATTCTTGATGGAAACGACTTTTTTGATCTTGCTGCTGATCGTTTTCGGTGTTTTGATCCACTGACGATTGACTGTACGTCAAAAATGATAGCCGAAGCAGTCACTATTGTAACGGTAGGAATTATACTTATGGCTACGGTACATTATCTGTACAAGGGTATTAAAGCCTTTCAAGAGGAGCCGTGTATTTCCATATTAGAGTCCCGAGAACAAGTGCTTGACGAGGCAGATCCCCTGGAATACGCTGATATAGACGATTAAACGGAGAAAACATGGACCCCAACGTGACAGATGACTACGGAAACACTCCGCTGCACTTGGCCGCGGAAAGTGGAATTTTTGAAATTGTTAGATGGCTCTGTGAAAAGAGGCGCGCGGCAATCACCGTTGTGAACAACGACGGGGAAACCCCATTGAGTATTGCCTCTTCTCTTAGATATGAAGAAATAGCAAACTACCTTAGAATTAGAGGAAGAATGTTATGCGAACGGTTGGGGGGTTAGCTTTTTTATTGCATTAAGAAATAACAACCTTTAACTGTACAATAGTCTCTATAATCTGAACATAGCACGCTTTAACCCAGGGGCACTCGTAAATATTCTTCAAAACGTCGTGTTTTAGTGGACAGTCGTTTATTCGAAAGACAAGAGCCACCGGGTGCCTTTTCCCCAGCGATGTCACGCATCTCACGGCCACTTTTTGAGGCGGTATGTCCATAAGATTCATAACCGACTTGCAACGCTGTGTTTTCGTTTCTCCGACCTCCTTTTCGAGTTTTATGAGAGTTCGTCTGTGCAAAGTAGGTTGATTTCTTGTGTGTTCAGGCCAGGGCACCGAATCGCTCTCTTCCCCTTCAACGGCATTTTCCAAACTCTCTAGCGACACGTACGGCGGGGAAATTGTCACGCGGGTCTTCGTTTTTCTTGCAAATTCCAAAAGTCTCCCCAGTTTAAACTTTTTGTAGCCCAAAGCGCGCATACCATTCTTATCCACTTTTAGCGCCGCGGGCGTCTGTTCGTTTAACCACTGTTTCCAGTCTGGGGCGGGCATTGCGAGGCAACTGTTATTCCCAGTGCGCAAATCAGAGAAAGAACCAACTGCCAAGTCGCGTAGGGCCTCCTCTTGTTCACAACAGCCGGTGCCCTGAAATAGACTTCAACGTCCAAACTGTCCGTTTCCGGGTTGGGAATGACGTTGATAGACTCGGCACCGGCCGCTTGAAGCTTTTTCCACACTTCCTGAAAATCAAACGCCGCGTAGGCCACGTAAGTCACTTTATTGCGCTCCACTAAAGTCAAATTGAGTTCCTCAAACTCGGGAGGAACTAGCGTGCCGGACATTCCCCATGCACTTTAGTTACGCTACAAGTACAAAAGTTATACACTGACGGATACTCTTTGGGGAAAATCATGGAGTATTAAACCACAGTTCCTTTTCATTTGTGCAAATGTCCCAGCCCAACGGCACCGGCTTTCCGTGCCGCTTGCTCCCTGGTTGCAATCACGACGGCCATTATCTTTGCACAGCCCGTGGAGAACGCCCTTTTCCAGCAAAAGATTGTCGTTTAGACAAAAACACGCCTTCGCGTGGCGCATGCAAGAGATTATGCCACTTTGATCCACTTTGCGATTCTTACCATTGGTCACAGGACGGGTGCTATCTTTGTTCTAGCGAGGGCCCTCCTTTGATAAATTCGTGGTTTTTTACGGGAAGAACTCCAGAACCAGTGCTCGGTGCCATTGCGGAGTGGCACCACGGTTGGTACTCCGGGCCCATACTTTCCGCGTGGACAGGAAAAATAGATCTGGTTGCGGAAAACTATATTTCCCCGAATCCTACAGGTTTTCAAGAAAGAGAGATACTTCTTCCCGAAAGCTCTCCAGGAGTAACCTACAAGTTCATCGGGCACAACTGCTTTCTGGAACCATGGAGAACGACGCCGGGATCACGAAACCGTGCCAAGAAGACTCGGGAGCTGAGGGAGGCGCAGTGGCACCAGTTAGGTCTCGTTGTGTTGATACTGGTGTTGATCCTATGGTGGTGGAAGTAAGTATTATTTTACTTTTTTAAATTTTTTGCCATATTCTAACAATTTTAAAAAGCAGAGTGCGCCGGCCGCTTCGCCAAAGGCGCTGTTTGGGGCTGCTTTGGTGATTCTCTCCGTTTTCAAGGCTGTGCTTCTTTGTCACGGACCAATGCTTCTTTCGGTTCTATGTATGATTTTCGCTGTCAGAAAAGAATCGTTGAGAAGATTTTCCCCTATTATCGCCATTGTCGGATCCGCTGCGTGCCCGCTTGCGTGCGCTGAACTGTGTGCTCTTCTCCTCGGCACCGGTCCCATCTGGGAGCTTTTTCAGGAGACGGGAAACGCCCTCGCAAGACTGAATTATTTCGAAAATGAGAAGGAATCCCACAAAGATCCAAAAAATAACAAGAAGAAAAAAAACTGACCTTTCCCCATGAAAACGACCAGTGCATTAGAAGAAGCCGAATAAGATAGCCGTCCCGGGGCGTGCACCAGTAAATCTTTCGTTTGCGTGTGTAAAAGAACCGATGGCTTCCTCGTTTAATTTTTTTCGTCGTGTTCAACTTGGCACCCACTCGTGTGGCGGCAAGAGCAATCTAAAGGCGCAACGAAACCCGGTGACTATAAGACTAGGAATTAATTCAAACAATAATATCTTCAAATTTTACCTCTTCCATTCCTCTACGCGTCTCAACGCGTTCTTCAATCTCATTCCGCATTCCTAAAACAAGAAATTCGTAAACTTTTGGGCACCCAGCTCTCCTGCGAAGTTCTGTTTGGACGGAGCGACAAAGCATGTTCTAAAGAAAAAAAATCAACAGTCGTTTAAAAACCACACAAATCACACTTTTTTCTCACAAGAACATCACACCCAGTGCCTAGCGCGGCATCGTCAAAACAGCATGTTGGAGATTCTGGTCGGTTTGATTGGACTGGTCGTGGTGCCCTGGATTTCTTCAAAGAACGCTCGGATTGAGCAAATCGCACACATCGCTTTGACGGTTGCTTTTCTTGCGGAAATTCCCTCGGGAGCAACATTAACTCTGGTATTTCTTGCTCTAAACTCTGCATGCTATCTAGGAGCAGAAAAGTCTACCTGGAGAACTCGCTTTGCAGCAGCAGTTTTTTTGGCCCTCTACGCAAGGGGAAAATGGGTTCTGGCGGGAATATCGGTGCTTTACGCCGTTACCGTCTTCGTGGTGACGGTATTGGAGAACAGGAAAGAATTTTCAGGTATTTTCACAAAGGGTGGCAAGAAGTAGGCGGGGATATATAAGTAAATAGGTCTTCCATTTTAAAATAAAATGCATTCGTTGCTCTTGGCAGTGCTCGCATGGGTTCATAGTGGGTCTCATACTTCCTGTATCAGTATGGTACACGACGACGACTTTCTCAATGATTTTTTTGGCCAAACGCTCAGCAGAAGTTTTGGAGATTGCTACGTAGGCGATAACTGTGCCTACAGTCATCGTAAGAATGAATATGGATATCCTCCACATTACGGTTCAAGAGGTTTTTGTTACTTTTTATTAAATTGCAATGCCACTGTCACATACGAAGGCAACGCGTTGGATACTGAAGGAGACCATCAGTCTGGGTTTACGTTTTATGTCAAAGATGGCGTAAGCTATAAAGCTCTTTATGATGGTGAGAGCTTTGGAGGTAGTAATAAGAGTCATATCTTCGACTTGGAAAATCAAACCATGATATATTGGTACCCGGACAATAGAATAGGTTATTCTTATCAGCTAGGTTCATGGGAAATTTGCCTTTCGAGTATCCCAACCCATGCACCAACTTTTTTTCCTACCGTATCCCCCACAAAAATTCCAACTTCAACCCCTACTGCATCCCCAACCAAAAATCCCTCAAAAAGTCCCACAAAAGGCCCTACCGCATCCCCTACTGTATCCCCTACAAAAAATCCCTCGACGAGTCCCACAATAGCTCCAACTTCTCCAACGACGAGCCCAACATCGGCTCCCACGCAATCACCAAACGCTGTGCAATGGTATCAAAAAGGAGACAAAATAATGCAAAACAGTACAAACTATCTTTCCGACGGATCAAAAACAATAAGCCTCTCAAATAACGGTGACATTGTCGCAGTCAGTGACTTCATCAATGGAACTATTGTCGTCTACGAATTTACCCCATTTAAGTGGACACAGATCGGCAACGTCATTGAAACTGGTCTAAACCCAAATCCTATCATTATGAGTTTGTCCGGAAATGGAAAGGTTCTTGCGCTCGTGAAAAAAACTACAAGTTTGATAACAAATTTGAATATCCTAGTTTACAATTATACAGGCACTACATGGGAGAAAACGTCATTAGCTCCGCCTTATGGTACTGACAAAGAACATTTTTTCAGAAAAATAGAGCTTTCGGAAAATGGAGAGAGGATGGTCTCTACTTTTTTAACTCTTGATTTTGTAGGATCTATTGCTTATTCCTTTGATGGCACTTCGTGGATTCAGCCCGGAAAATTTCTGGTTAATTTCAACTTTGATAATGAAGGCTTTCCTCCTAGTGCTTTTAAAGGAAAACAATCAGTTTCCATTTCAAATCAAGGAGACCATATCGCATATTCTACTGGTAGGCAATTTAATCAGTTTTCGAGAATCATGAAAGTATTTCAATGGAATGGCACCGATTGGGAGCAGATGGGAAATTCTATAGCGGAAGACATCAATTCACTATCTTTAGGAAGATTTCTCGATATTTCTGGTGATGGAACGGTTCTCGCCATAGGAGACGACAATAATTGTTACATTTACGAGTACAACGACGCCTTAAACGATTGGGAGCCTCGAGGTAATTCTGTAGCTGCCCCCAATTTAAAAGACGTGGTACTTTCAGATTCCGGAGACAGATTGGCACTTATTGGATCGACATCTCTTAATGTATACGATATCGGCACAAACACAGCGTTTTTAGACGCCTCTTATAGTGGTTTTCTTGGAGCCGCAAGTGTATCGTCGGATGGATTTGTAATGGGAATAAACGATCCCAATCATTTTTATTGGCAAGTTTTCTTTTACAGTACACAGTATCCCACATCATTTCCCACGGATTCTCCTACTTTAGCACCAACTAATTCACCCACAGTATGCACGGGGACTAGAAATATAAGTTCTATTCCTGGCAATGCCATGGCGAATAACCTTAAAAATCCCATCCTGGATTGGTGCGGGATTTCTAATGATACTATTCCTTCCTGCGATCCAAAAACTTACAATTTAGAGAATGTCTTTTCCTTACGCGAATTGTTTCCGTATGCGGGTAGGACAGAAGATGAAAAACTGAAATGGAAAAATTGCCCTTTAGACATTTCCAATTGGGATGTTGGGCATGTTACTAATATGAGGTCTATTTTCTATTCTACAAACTTTGATTATTTTCCAGAAATAGATATTTCCAAATGGAACGTTGGCAGCGTGACAATATTTTCTGACGCTTTTGCTGATACAACATTTAATGGAGATATTTCAGAATGGGATGTTTCAAGCGGGGAAGATTTTAGTTCCATGTTTGCATGCACTCCTTCTTTCAATAAAAATCTTTCGATGTGGAATGTTGGTAGTGGCAATAAATTTGATTATATGTTTGGAAGTAATTATTGTCCATATGATTACTCCATTTTCAACGGCGATATCACCAATTGGGACATGAGAAACGCCGAACGCCTTATGGGTATGTTTCAACAAAATAGTGAATTTAATCAAGATATTTCTGGTTGGAACGTTGAAAAGGTTGATGTTATGGCTTATTTGTTCGAAGGTGCTACAAATTTTAACCAGAATATTTCAGGGTGGAAACCAAACAAAGTCAGAGGTTTAGCCAGTATGTTCAGAGGCGCCACAAGTTTCAACCAGGATCTTTCTTCATGGGATTTATCATATTATCTTGCAAATTCCCGAGACACTCGAAAATTTTTAAATATTTTCAGTGGTTCCGGCATGTCCTGTGAAAATGTCTTCAAGGCGTACAATGCCTGGGGAAAACACGACGGAATACTCGATGGAACAGGCTGCACATTAAGTCCAACGAATTCCCCGACTATTTCACCTACTGCTCCCACTTTTTCTCCTTCGGTAAACCCAACTGCTTCTCCGACCGTTTCGCCCACGGGAAATCCCACGGTATCACCAACTACGCCTTTTCCTACGGTTTCGCCAACTCCTTGCAATAAGACAAACACTTTTACGGATAAAACGAATTTACGAAATGCGGTCAATTCATGGTGTCAAGATGAGACAGTGGCACTGCAAACATACTGTGACATTTCTGGTTGGGATGTTAGTGGAATTGTAAATATGCAGGGATTATTTAGAGATAAGACTAATTGTAACCCAGATATTTCCAATTGGAATGTGGAAAACGTTGTAGATATGATTGAAATGTTTAAAGATGCTCGGAAATTCAATGCAGATATCTCTGGTTGGAACGTTGAAAAGGTTGAATTTATGGATAATATGTTTAAACTTGCTGAGATTTTTGATGCAAATATCTCTGGTTGGAATGTACAAAAAGTACAAAATATGCAAGGAATGTTTTTCAATGCAAAAGAATTCAACGCAGATATTTCTGGATGGAACGTCGGGGAGGTGACTAGAATGAATAGTATGTTCAGTGATGCTGGAAAATTCAATGCGGATATCTCCAATTGGGAAGTGGAAAAAGTGACTGATATGAATCACATGTTTTTTGGCGCTCTAGATTTCAATGCCGATATCTCTGGTTGGGACGTCAGAAAAGTGTTTGATATAACGAATATGTTTTCTAGTGCCGAATCTTTTAATAGGGACATATCCGGGTGGGAACTCAAAAGCAATGTAATAGCAGCGTCATCTGACTTTTCTGTTCTACAAGGAACGGCGTTAAATTGCTCTCTTCAATTCAAAATTGCTGAAAGGTTTTCAGATATGTACACGAAAATTTCTGTGGAAGACATTACTGCGTGTACAGTGAGTCCCACGGTGGCACCGTCCAGTTCTCCAACTTTGGGACCCTCGAAAAACCCTACGAGGAATCCTACGATGGGTCCCTCGAAAAGTCCTACGAGGAATCCTACAAAAAATCCCTCAATGAGTCCCTCAACGAGTCCTTCGATGAGTCCTACGATGAGTCCCACGGCGGGTCCTACGAGTCCTACGGCAAGTCCTACGACGAGTCCTACGGCGGGTCCTACGAAAAGTCCCACGGAAAGCGAAGAAGAGAGCAGTGAAGAGGCACCAGATGCAGCTTTAATTGGGGGTATTGCTGGGGGAGTGGGTGGTGCCGCGTTGCTTGGCGGGGTTGGTTATTATGTTTATACGCAATATTATGCATTGGCACCGGGGATTACATTCAAAGTTGGAAAGCTAATTTTTTAGTTTTACAGAATGAATTTCTATAAAGCATCTGTTATAACCAAATAATTAAAAAATGGATTACAATTTGGTTGGAATATCAGCGTGTTACGCCGTCACCGTTTTTTTTGTGGTGACGGTATTGGAGAACAAGAAGGAATTTTCAGGTATTTTCACAAAGGGCGGTAGAAAATGGGCGGGGATATATAAGTAAAGCATTTTTATTCTTTAAAATAAAATGCACCTCTCCCTCTTAGCAGTGCTCGCATGGGTTCATGGCGGGGGGGTAAATTCCATGCAACAACTGGGTGATCCATTATATTTTAGTGAATATCAATATGGCTCCTTATCAGGTATGAGTTTTTCCAATGATGGGTCCATTGTTGCAATTGGTGATACTAGATGCGATTTGATTTCACAATATGGTTCTGGTTGTACAAGGATTTATCAATGGAATGGATCTCTTTGGAACAAGCTTGGAAGTACGATCACGGGAGCGGAAAGTTACTCTTACAGTGGAAAAGCCGTCAGCCTTTCAGGCAATGGAAGAATTATTGCCATAGGGGAAAAAATTGATAATAAAGATGGAATGCGAGTTTTCGAATGGAACGCAAGTTCTGGAGTTTGGGACCAAAAGGGAAATAGCATTAAAGAACAACAAATGGATACAGCTTCTAAATATCATATTAGTATTTCAAATGACGGCACCATTGTTGCTATTGGATCACGTTTTAATGATGATAATGGTCAAGATGCGGGTCGCGTAAGAATTTTCCAATACGATTCTACGGATTGGCAACAAATGGGCCATTCCATAAAAGGAGAAACCGCAGGGGACTTTCAAGGACAGTCTGTGAGTCTCTCGCACAATGGGATGGTTGTTGCGATTGGAGCACCTGCACCTTCAAATGAAAATGCAAGAGGCAAGACGAGTGTTTTCGAATGGAATAGTTCTGCTTGGAATCAACGAGGGGATAATATCATAGGATCCGATAACGATATCAAAATGGGAACAATAGTAAGTCTTTCTGCGGATGGAAACCGGGTTGCGGTATCAGGTACAACTTTTTCAAGAACAATTCGAGTTTACGAATGGAATAATACTACATGGACCCCATTTGGACAACAAATTATTATTGATTTTCAAGGTTCAGACTCGATGGTTCTTGATTCAAGAGGAATTCGACTAGCTGTGGGGACAAGAGATAAGGCCTTGATTTACGACATTATAAATGGTATATGGACTTTGGATTTTACCCTTCAAGATGACAATAAAAGTTTTTATGGAAAATATACTTCATTATCTGGGGATGGGAGCACAGTTTCACTAAGCTCTGTTCTTGCCAATTCAAACTACCAACAACAAGTACAGCTTTTTCAAATACCGATGAGTCCTACGGCGGGTCCTACGACGAGTCCTACGACGAGTCCTACGGAAAGCGAAGAAGAGAGCAATGAAAAGGAACCGGATGCAGCTTTAATTGGAGGTATTGCTGGGGGAGTGGGTGGTGCCGCGTTACTTGGCGGGGTTGGTTATTATGTTTATACGCAATATTATGCAATGGCACCAGTGATGACATTCAATGTTGGAAAGCTAATTTTTTAGTTTTACAGAATGAATTTCTATAAAGCATATGTTATAACCAAAAAATTAAAAAATGGATTACAATCCGTGTCAGCCTGATGCAGACCGAACTCTGGGCGATTTTAATTTAGTTGGTCGGCTCCTTGTAAGTTGTTGTCCGCAATGGGCACCTCGGGTGGTGAATCGAAGAGTTTTCTTCTGCTTATTCCTCCGTACCGCAATTTTTTAGGTTGCTTTGAACATTGCGGTAATTTTCTGGGGCTCTTTGGTTGTTTATCAACTTTCGAAGAAGAAGGCGACGAAAAGTCAGTGACCATACGGCGGCGTTTCTTTATATTTTCTAGAATACGACGCGTGAATTCCACGGTGTTGGGTTCTTTTTTTGGTTCAAAGGGAATAAGATTTTCTGGCAAAATATTCTTTATTCTGAGTGTGTGATAGAGGCTTGGTGTATGGGCCCATTGAAATCCGTCACAGTCATGTGGAGTGGGGTAAATGTTATCTTTTGGCCCCGGCACCCAGTGCCAAGTGGGATCTGCAAGGCTTTTTTTAACAAAAGTTAGACTTTTTACTATTTTAGATTTTTAAAGTTTTTCTCGTGACTTACAGCGCCTGGCAAAGTTCTTCGTCGTCGTAAATTCTGTGAGTAGTACAGCCATCACTTTTCAGGTGTTTTATCAGTCTCTGTCTCAATTGCGTCGACGTCGAAGCAACCGACATCCTTTTGTGCGTCTCGTTTACTTGAGTAGTGGTGAAATACAATCCAAAACCCAGCAATTCCCGCGAGAAGCGAATAAGCAAGGGTGCGGAGCTGTTGGTCACAATTGGGTTTAACTAAAAATGGGAGAATTTGCGAAAGAGCTTGAGTGACCGACTGACTGAAAGTAAAGAAAAAAAATTATCGGGGTATACTAACCTTTGTCAAAGCAGCCGAATTCGTCCTGTGCAACATCTAGTTGGAAAAAATTATGAGTTGAAAGAAAAAAATAAAAAAAAAATATTTTTTTGTACCGTAAAAGTCACCTGCGTCCAGCAAAGTCAATCCGGGAATGCCGTCTCCGCCTTTTATCGTATAGTCCAATACGACTTCCCCCTCTTCGAAATTGATGGAATGCTCGTCTCTATCTGCGTAAACCACGACAGTGAAGGTTCTGTCACTTGGAAACTTTCCAAAAGTAACTTCTCCCTGGAAGTCCCACATTACCATATCCAGTGGTCTTGAATCAATTTTGTTTTGGAGGAATATTGTTTCGTTGAAAACAAGAGTTCCGTTCGAGTTGTTGTAGTATGGATCCACGTAAATGGGCCCATTTTTTTCTTTTTGGTGTAAATCTATAAGATTTGTGAATTTGTCACCGTTTGCCGTGATTGGGAGAGCTGGAAACGTAGTGCTTCTAACATTATCGATATCGATAAGGGAGCGTCCCGGATAAAAGTTTCTGTATTCTTTTGAAGTTAGTAGCGTGACATCGACAAGAGAAAACCCGCTAGGAACAATACTTGAACTCTGAAAAATATTGGTTGCCCTTGCTATGGACCTGAAATATGCATAATAAGACAAAACCTAAAACACAAGGCGGACATTTTAATGGCACTCACATGGTGTCCGGTCCATACTTTTTTAAGGCGCCGCTCATTTCCTTGCTTGGAATTTGTGCATTCACGCAATCTTCGTTGTTTAGCTCGACCCCGCGAAAAAGAACGTCGTTTATGCCGTTATTTACGACGTTGCACGTGCCATCGTTTCCAAACGTCCCCCCCTCTCTTCTAATCATCGGGCGATGAATGTACTTGTCAGCTTCATAGTTGACCAAGTGAGTATTTTGGATCGCAATACCCCCTCGGAACAGTTTTGCACCGTCGTCGTCCAATAGCGCATTTTTTATGGAAAAAACCGATTGGTTGCATCCCGCGGAAGGAATGTTAGTGACGAGGGGACTTTGAAGTTTTCCCTGTTTCGCAAGAATATCGGGAACGATTCCTTCGACGTTTTTGAACATTCCCTCGCATGGAAGTAGATAAATCTCTAAAAGTTGCGTTTGGGAGAGTCTCATAGTGGGGCACCCGTTTTGTCCTGATGCTTCAATTCCTAATGTTTGCCCGATGATAGAATCCAAGCGCGGTTCATTTGGTTGCGTGTCTCCCTGCAACAAACAAGTGACACGGTTGGCATCGTTAAGATAACAGTGATTTTCCAGAAAAAGACAACTTCCGCGCGCAGCAGCGAGTGTCACTAGAAATGGCAGCATTTTTTAATGAGGCGACTGTTATTTCATCTTTTATAGCACTGTCGCGGGTGCCTATATATAAACCACGCTCTGTGCCTTCTAGGAATAATGCACCAAGTATCTATAGCCTTGTCGGTTCTGTGCATTCTTTTCTTTATCGTTCGAGAGCAACTTCGTCTTAGGCACCAGGAACCTGAGGAGTGGTGGCATTCGGTGGGTTCCCTTACAAATTGCGCATATACTTCTCCGGTTAGATAATAAAAACTAAAACCCACAAAATAAAAAAGGGAATTCATCAAAACAGCAGCGATTCTCCGCTTATCGTCACGCCGGCCGTGACTTTTGGGAAAATCGGACAGGCTATTACACTCAAGTGCCTCAAGTGATTTCTGGGAGAAAATGGACCAAGACGATGATTTTGTCATGTCTGGGGGACTGGGTAGCGAATCTTTAACTTCCAATGATTTCGAGCCCGTAGAGGAATGCTCTGGGTTCTGTCTTTTGTGTGAATACGGCACAACGCCGGGCACGGAGACGGGTGCCAATGTAAATGCTGATATTAAGGCTTTGGAGGAAATGGTGGCACAAATGCGCAAGGGAATGGGAATCAAGCGGGCAGCAAGAGCGATTCATGGATATTACATTGATAATCTGCGGAATCTTGCTCCCTTTGACGAGGACGACGAATGGACACTTGAATGCGTAGAAGATCACTTGGCCCGGCACGCGGCACCGGAAGCCATTGCAAGAGGGGAACGGCCCGGAGAGGATATGGCGTACGAGTTTTTTAGTAACGCGCTTCATGCGCAGTCGAGAGTACTTGTAAACAAAGAAACTGGACTATTGGACGAAAAGCAGGTGAAAATAGCGTGCCAGCTGGCGGACCGAATGTACAAATTTATGCCCAAGGCACGGACGGAAGTGGGCGGCACTGGGAAGGCAAAGCAGGGAGCACCCGAGTTTTAGTTTGCGGATTGTATATTTATTCTGGTTTTTTTTAAATAAAAATGTTCTTATTTATTCAATGGATGGGGATATGGATAATCCTTACAATACTTTTGAGTTGTTACGCCAAGCGGCTTGCTCGTCGTCACCGTATCAAGAACAGGGAGGCAAAGAAAGAACAGAGTGCAATCAAAGCAACGAGTGACGATGAGGAATTACTCGATTTTGACTCCGATGCTACTTCTCTTTAAATTCCAGTCCACTCTCTTTCACGGTAAGTTCAACAATCATCGATTGATTGACAAGATCTGACATGGTTCCAAACAAATTTTCAGAGACTTCCTGCAATAACAAATTGATATTTTCAATGTGATTATTGAGTGCACCGTTAACAACGCTTCCAATAACTTCCGTATTCAATGACACAGAACCTCCTCTTGCTTCAATAAAGACGGGTGGTAAACCAAACGCCCAGGGAACCAAACTAAAAAAATGATCCTCAAATCTGAGAATATCACACCGATTGGAAGGAAGGTGCTGAACTATGCGTTTTCCCGGGGGAAGAGGAATCTGTACCTCTTGAACTCTTTTTCTTTTTTCTTGGCGTCGAATTCCCTAAGTTTGAAAAAATTAGAATTTTAGCAAAAAAATAAACCATTCTTGAATTTCTTACCAAACTATCCACTGCCTGCTCCTGGTCCTCGCTTCCCCGGTTTATTTTGTCCACGAGGGCATCCTGAAGATTGCTAATGTACTCTGCGACGTTTGCGTGCCCGTCACTTGCTTCTTTTGCGGAAAGATGCAATCCTGGCACGCCGTGATCCCACTCGGGATTGGCAGCAGTGACCGCCTGGTAAACACCACCGTTACGGTTGGTAGAGGTTTCCTCTAAGAAGTTGACTGGTTTTGCTATGCGCTTTTCTTCTTCTATGTAGCTCGTAGAAAGTTCACTTAGGCGCTTGTAGTGGTGCAAAAGGCGACAAATCGAGCTGTTTAGGTGCATGGCTTCCATATCTGGTTCCTCAAGAATAAAAATCTTGGTTCTTTTGGGCACGACGGATTGGTCCGCGTTTTTTGGAGAAACATTGATTCCATCAATCGGACTATAGTTAATTGTGCATTTTTGCATAGGCACGTAGACCGGTGTGACTATTCCGTCTTTGGTTTTTTTGTAATAGGCGCAAAAACCATACATACAAAGATCTTTGAAGCACTTTTTGATAAATGGCCACCACACTGTTCTCACCGCGTCCTCGTTTGCCAAGTTAAGAGTTGTGATTGATTTTATGACGCCAAAGAGAGTCCCCTGCACGGTGCCAACGTAAGGCTGGGAGTGAAGAAGTTGCCGGATTTCAAACGCGTTGTAATCCAGGGCGTTTGCCATTTTAAGGGTTTAATGAATAACAGAATTAAGATGGTTATATACTTTTGAGATCAACCGCCAGGAATAGCGGGAGCGTGACAAACGCGGGCTGGAAATTGTTCCAAAACTCCTCGCGTGGCGCCAAAACAAGAATCATGAGCGCGTTGTAAAGAAAAGTCACCCATGACGCCCATGTTAAAAAGTTGAGCGGCTTCAGTTCAGTCCATTCCATGGCAATTGACATTGACGCTGCCTATGGTTTCAAAGGGTTAAAAATGAAATTTAGAAAGAAAAGAATACTGGTGTAATTCTCACAAGACTTGGGATAAACCATGTCTCAAGACGGGCACCGACAGCAAGTCCCCAAACCGCAGAAATCTGCGAAATCCACAAAAGAACCAAGGACAGCATTTTTATTTTCTTTTTTGAGGGCATTTATATATTTATCGTTTTAGCCTAAAAAACAAAACCCCCCCATCTCCACAAGCCACGACAACTCCTGTCACCAAACTGGTGCCCGCGGGAATATCATATTCGGCTCTAAAAAACCGTACTGTTTCCCTAAGCTGCATTTGGTGGTGGTTGTATAGGCTATTTGCAAGCTGCATTCCCCGCAGCCGAGGAGTTTCCGGATGGGCCAGTTTGTATGTTCTTTTCGTATTTTCCAGAGAGTGTGAACAATACTTCAGTTCTATTATGTAAATGGTTTTTTTATCCTTGGAACGCCCCAGAATATCAATTGCCGTTGCCATATTCTTGCGCTCGGACCAGGTGACCACTTGGGACTTCATTTCGTGGCACCCGCCTTTTTTTAAAAGATTTAAAACGTGGCGAGCAAGTTTTGCGTGCCACGGGCGCCTTCCCGGATCCCCCCCTTCAATTAATAATGTCACGCTTTCGTCGAGTTGTTTCCCAGCCTGGAGCCCACTAGGGCCCACGCGACGACCCATTCCCCTAATAACGGGAAATTTTAATTTTTGTGTGACTCAAAAAATACAAAAAAAAATCTTACGGCGGTGGGCGATAGTGGGGCCAGTATTTTCTTCTCAGACTTTTAGCAAGGCCTTTCAAACGTTTGTTGGTTTGAGTGCACACATAACACTGGCGACGAGGACAAAAATGTGCCATTTTAATCATTTTGAAATAGCTTACTATTATAGATGCTTTACTTTACTTCCTCCCAAACCTTCCCTTTCGACACTGAACCAGCCATCCGCTTGCGTACGCAGAAGGCCAAACTTTGAACTTGCTTTTTGCCAACCTGTAGCATCTATCTTTTTTTACCGCCTTTTTTCTTTTGCCAGCTAATCCGCGCGCTCGACTTTTTCCTGCGCTTCGAGCCATTGCACTGTGATAGAGTTGGGCGGCACGCGGGATATCCTTTTCTCTTTTCACCGGTATGCCTCCCACAGGCGACGAGTTTCCCCTTTCTGCTCTTTTTACAGTCTATCCAGCCCTTCCCGTGATTTCTTTCGAACCAGGTGTGAAGGCCCTCCTTTTTCATCCCTTGGTATAACCGTTCTAGATTTTCTCTCGTTTATACAAAATGCCGTCCGTAAAATCAAAAATGAAATGCGGGCAGGTAAAAAAATCTACAAGGCCAGGAAAAAAAGTCATGAAACTTTACTGTGTTAATGGTAAGAAAAAATTGGTCCACGCCGGTGCCGTTGGATACGGAAACAACTACAGCGATAAAGCAAGGCGGGCATTCAAATCCAGGCATAATTGTAAAAATGCCAAGCCCGGAACCGCAAAACATCTTGCGTGCACCGTTCTTTGGAGGAAAGGTGGTAGAAAAACCTCAAATCCTAGAAATTAAAAAAATATGTATGTTAAACTTTGTTTATTCCAACCATTCTTCCTTTTTGCCCGGTTTTGGTGGTTTGTAGTTAAAGTCCCCGAGGTTCCATTCCCTTGCAACTTTCCATATGGCGTGCCGAACAACCGTGTGATCACAAGTGCTTGCCGTAGCGGGTCTCAAGCGAATTAGTCTCTTTGCGACGCGTATACACTCGTTTGTCACGGAATGGGCTTTTTTCCTGTTCAATTGATTGTGCAGAATATCAATGTAAAATCTTTCTGTCACGAGAATTTCTCGAACATAGTACTCCACATGACCGTCGCCCGGTGCCCCTCCTTCGCTGTCCGCTGGATAAATAATCTTTCTCATGGAAAGAAACTGCGCTTTGACCTGCTTTCCGCGCACATTCCCAGTGCCCTTGGCGGTATTAAATCTAGCCGCAAGTTCTTGAAACGGCCGAATCACTCTTGCAAGTCCCTTTTTTTTCCTAAACGCTTCCACCATGTAAACCGCTAGCATATGCACGGGAAGCGACAAATCAAGCGTTGTAAACCGCGAAACGTGTAACCAGTACGTCTCAAACGGTAATACTCGCTCGTGTGCCTCTGCCATTTTCTTAAGGACAAAGTAAGCAGGCGTAGGATCCGGAATGTTGTAAGTCACTGCTGCGTCCATGATAGAAACGGGTTGAACGCTCAAATCGTCGTCACGATACTCAAGTTCTCCGCGCTCAAAGTTTGCAACGGCGCGATATGGATCCTCCGTTGCGGCAGGACGAGACGCGATGGGAATGGTACAACGCGCCCTTTTTAAAGCCCCCGCGCTTCGATCAATATCACCCAAAAGCTCGTCGAGAAGGCCTCTTTTCGGGGAAAGCATTTTTATAAAACCCTGCAAGGAGTGGCACTCAAGCCCACAACTAAAAAATGGACTGGCTCTTTGGTGACGAAGACGAAAGTACGGGATCAACAGTTGCCCCGGATTACCAAACTTTGGAGGGACTCTTGCAGTTGCCTGTCGCCGAGCCGTTTGAAAAATGGCCAGAAGATCAAAGAACGACCTCAGTATGCCCCGAAAGACTCAGTATTCACGATAATCGCTTCCGTTTGTTGGGTAAGTGGTGCTTTTGGTAACTTTCTCCTGATTCATGTCTAATATACGCCTCGAGCGCAGTCCATGCCATCAAGCCGGTCTGGATGCAACGTGACCAATGGCACCCAAGTCGAGTGATTCCAGAGACGGAAATGGCTATATTGGAACTTTCCGATAGGAAGACTCTCTCGAGTACCATACAGTTTTACATTGCGGATATTCCAAAACCAATAGAGTGGGAACGATTCCAGTCACTTGGTGACCTTATTGAAGGCGTTACTTTTCATCCAAAGAATAAAGTCGTGGTGGACTGGGACTGCACCGTTGGGCGCGTGATCAGGAGGAACAAGACGGCTTTTCATGTTTGGAGACAATCCGAGCAAAATATTATAGAAACGGACAAACCAACCGTGGCACTTCTTCTCAGGGGAATGGTTGGGACCAAGGTCGCAAGCAAATTAAAAAGGGAACTCTTTGTTATTGATCTTTTAGCTGGAAATATGTATGCTTAGTTTATATCCAAATAAATTTCCAATTGTTTTGCAATCAAGTTAAATCTTAAAAGACAGTAAATCACATATTGACAACAAATACAAAAGGATAACCACCAATGCGTAGTAAATTATGTATTTAGAACTCCTTGATTATAAAAATAAAAAACAAATAAAATGTTATTTTCTTATTGTTTTATTTTTTCAATAGGATCACGCATGCTTCTTGATCCTAAACTCCGACTTCCCCCAGAAGATAATCGAGACAT
>MDTG01316338.1_pt1 | contig 21319 bp, 19 predicted proteins | sample 811421 | NCBI WGS metagenome assembly MDTG01 (sample SAMN05326645, study PRJNA326480) | marine metagenome | isolation source: seawater | place: Pacific Ocean: South East | collected 2011 | reverse complement strand
TCATTAAGTTAATATTAACCCCATGAATATAATTTTATTCTTTACATATGATATTTCACTAAAAGATTGGGAAAAAAGTGGTTTATTAGATAGAGAAATTGAATTTTACAAAAAACTTCATGAAAAATATAATATTTTTTTTACTTTTATTACTTTTGGTGATTCAAAAGATGTTGAAGTAATTAATTTACCTTATATTAAAGTCGAGCCAATCTATCATTATATAAAATATAGAAATAGTAAATTACTAAGGTTTTTTGCTTCTTTATATATACCATTCAAACTTAAATCAATATTAAAAGAAGCAACATTAATAAAAACTAATCAGCTTCTAGGGTCCTGGATTGCAATAATTTCAAAATTTATAACTAAAAAACCCTTAATTATAAGAACGGGTTTTGATTTGTTAACATTTAGTAAAAAGAATAAAAAAAGTTTTGTCAAAATAGCTTTTTATTACTTACTAACAAAAGTGTCATTATATACCTCAAATATTTACTTAGTATCTTCAAAAACTGATAAAGAATTCTTAACTAAACTGTCAAATAAAAGTTCTTCAAAAATTAAAGTAAGGCCAAATTGGATTCAGCAAAATAATAATAGTAATTTCAAAGATCGAAATAAAAATAAAGTTATATCCGTTGGAAGGCTTGAGAACCAAAAAAATTTCAGTAAGTTAATATCGTTCTTTGAAAATACTACTTATAAAATTGACATCTACGGAGAAGGATCTTTAAAAAATCAGTTGATTCGTGAAGCAAAAGAGAAAAATGTTCATGTTGAAATTCATAAACCAATAGAAAACAAGAATCTTTTGGATCTCTTAACTAGCTATAAGTTTTTTATATCAACATCTTTATTTGAAGGAAACCCTAAAGCGATTCTAGAAGCTATGGCAGCTGGTTGTGTAGTGTTTGCATTAGAAAATAAAAATATATTTGAAATTATTGAAAATAATTCGAATGGAGTCCTTATCAACGAAAATACAGATCTTAAAACTATGATTAAAGACCTGGAGCAAGATTATGAAAAGTGGAATAATTTATCAAGTAATGCTATAAATTTTATAAAAGAAAATCACTCAATTGAAGAAATTGTAAAAGAAGAATATGAAGATTATTTATTACTGAATAAATCTTAATGTTCTTGTCTCTTTGTTTACGTCTATGTTCAACCTAATATCAAAGTCAACTTCTTCAGTGTTGTGTGTAGAATTTATTATTGTTAGTTTCGATCTTTTTAATTGAGATCTTATTATATTCTTAGAATCAAAGTCAAGATTTGATGTTGACTCATCCAAAATTAAAATATCTGGTTTAGATAACATTGCACGAATAAATGAAATTTTTTGCATTTGACCAGAAGACAAAGATTTATTTGAAATAACTGTATCTAAACCCAGGTCAATGTTCGTATTAAATAATTTATAGGATTCTGCCAAGGAAATCATTTGATCATCGGTAATAAAATCTTTATTACCATATATAAAATTATCTCTTAATGTTCCATTGATTATCAAAGGTGTCGCGCCAACATACGCCATCTTGTTAGATGAAATCGTTACAACTCCTTGATCGGGTACTAAAATTCCAGAAATTAAACCTAATAAAGTTGACTTACCAGAACCGTTGTCTCCAGTGATTACAATATGCTTATCTTTAAGAATTTCAAAATTTATATTTTCAAAAGTATAAGACTTGCTTCCAAAATATTTGAAAGAAACGTTTTCTATTTTTACGGCTACTTTATTATTAGGATCTAAATTTGTTAAAACAATGTTATCTTTTTCCCTTGCTTTATTCTTTTCAAGTAAATTTAATTTTTCTAAATGCACATGAGAATTAATTACTAGATTTAGGGTATTATTGAAATTTCCTAAAGTTTGAAATAGTCTTAACATTATTCCAATAAACTCAAGTGATATAGATTTAACAAAATTAAAAAAGGCTAAAAGAACTGCCAAAATAAATATTGTTACAAAATTTGGCGTAATATTATTTATAGCTCCATACTTATAGTTATTTAATACAGATGAATAATATTTCCTTAAAGTTTCTTTAAACTCTTTAACTTCTCTTTGTGTCGTTGAAAGGATCTTAATTAAATATATATTATCTAATACTTTCTCTATATTCTCTAAAGCTTTATGTTGGTTCTCATATGCTTCATGAATATAACCTCTTCCTTTTATTAAAAAATATCTAGTTGGGAAAAATAAAAGAACTGCCCCAGCAAAAAAGTAACTAATTATGTTTAGGCTTGTCAGTAAAAGATACAAAGAGTAAACAATAATTTGTAAAAAATAATTTAGCGAAGAAGCTATGGAACCATAAAAATAAGAAACATTTCTACTTAATTCATTAACGTAGAAGTATGCATCTGCAACTGAATAATTGCTTTTTTCGAATACCTCTTTCATTAAATGAGCTCTTAAGTTTTCCTCAACCTGTAACTGTAAAGATTGGATGTTTATTCTCTCGATGTAAATAAATAAAAATCTTAAAATAACTAAAAAAGGAAGTAAATAAATATTTTCAATTATAAATTTTATATATATTGAAGGCTCAGTCTTTGAATCTTCAATTATGTAAGCAAATACAAGTATTACTAGAATATCAAAGAGAACAGTGAGATTGGCTAGTACAACTGAAAATAATATCCTCAATTTCTTTTTATTTACATTTGTCAATCGAGAGACAAAGATAATATCTAAAAATATTTGTTTTAGCTTAGTCACTTTTCCTATCCTAGCAAAGATGAGCTTAAATCTAAGTAAAACTTTTTCTATAACTTAATTTATTAAATTCTCATTAAAACTTAAATTTATATTTTTCAATTAAAAAAATTACTAATATTATTTTCTCAATAAACATTGGGGGAAGACTTTTTATACAGTGATTATTATTTGTGGATGGAATTATAATTAATAAAATGGAATTCTATTCAAAGAAAAATGTATTAATCACTGGAGGCGCATCATTTATTGGTAGCCATTTAGCAGAACTATTACTTTCCTACGGAGCTAAAGTAAGGATTCTTGATAATTTGTCGTCTGGCTCAACTGATAATTTAGGAGAGTCAATAAAAGATTTGCAACTGATTGAAAAAGATGTAAGAGAATCAACTGATACAAGAAAATACTATAACAATATAGATATTGTTTTTAACCTTGCCGCTCAACATGGCGGTAGAGGTTTTATTGAAACACATCCAGTAGAGTGTCTCAACAATATGCTTTTAGATAATGTGGTTTTTGATAATTGTATTAAAAATAATGTTAAGCATATAGTGCATGCTAGCTCTGCTTGTGTATATCCTATTAATTTACAATCCTCAGAAGATCAAAGAAACTACCTAAAAGAAGAGGATGCAAATTTTGAAACGCCCGGTGATGCATTTCCAGATGGTGCATATGGTTGGGCAAAATTAATGGGAGAACTGCAGCTTTCTAATTATGTTAAACAGTATGGTATATCTGGAACGTCTGCAAGAATTTTTACAGCTTATGGTGAAAGGGAAAATGAGTCTCATGCGGTCATAGCTTTAATAGCTAAGGCTATTTTAAAATTAGATCCCTATCCAGTATGGGGAAACGGCCAACAAACAAGAAATTTTACTTATGTTCAAGATACTGTTAAAGGTTTGGCGCTCTGTGGATCTAGAGATGAAAATGAATCATATGAAGTCTTTAATATAGGTTCAGTGAAGCATGAAACAGTTGAAGAGTTATATACAAATATCTTCGAAATTTTAGATTGGACACCTAGTAACTTTGACTTTCAATTAGATAAGCCTGTAGGAGTTAAGAGTAGAGCTTCTGATAATACTAAGATAACTAATGAGTTCTCTTGGGAACCTGATATTTCCTTATCTGATGGACTCAAAAACACAATAGAATGGTATTTAAGTAATATTAAGAAAGTTGATTTAAATAAGTTAGAAGATTTATTAATGGAGAGATAAATCTACTAAAGATTTTTTAATTCGATTTATATTTATTTATAATTTTTCGATATGTTTTAATTCTAAATATCTTTTTTATTATATTTTTAAAATTATCTAGATTTAATTTATAGTTAACAAATCTTCTAAATTCATAATAGAAAATACTATTACTTAATATTATTTTTCGAAAAAAAGAATCTCCACTTACGTTCTCGTGGTTTTTTATCAATGATCTTAAAGCTTTTACTTCTTGCCTAGTGTCATGCCCGGACTGTCTAAAATTATGTTTGTTTTGATTTTTCTTAGGGATTCTGAAGTACTCTAGCCCTTTTGGGGAGTATCTGTATTTGGTAGTATAAAAAGAAAAGCCACAAATAAATAATTCAGAAAAATTATAATTAAGAATTTGAAAAATGGCAAGGGCACCAGTTGATGGAAAGCATTCAAATATTTCACATCTTTTTTCAAATGAAGGCTCTTCGATATGTATAAATTCAATATCAAGATTTAATGAACTATAGTATTCATTTACATTTTTTGTATTCCCAAGATTTGTAATTGGATTCAAATTGTATTCGTGTCTTGGATGAACAATAAGCTTCAAGTTTTTAAAATCTACTTCTTTTTTCATTACCGCATATATTTCAAGAGCCTCATCTGTTAAAGTAAGGAAAGAAATATCTGTTCTTGAACCATAATCCTTTGACATTTCAGTTATTACACCTAGCTCATTCACACGAACGACCAAATCAAAACTCTCTATAAACTCTCCATAATTTTTACCAATTAGGTGCGGGGAGGGACCTACGATAATAATTTTTTTATTTTCAAAGTAGTGTTTGAGCATTTAAATGTAATTCTATATCTTTACGTTTAATAAAGATAGTTTGAAAAAATTATCGTAAAAACTTATTAAATTCTTATTGTTTTCTTGAGTTTACTAACCAGCGAACGATTTAAGTAGCTAAACCTACCTTTTAAATAAATAATCCTTATAAAAAATAGTGATCTATTGTGTACCACTTTGCTTTCAAGGTTTGATTGAAGAAGGTAAACCATTCTCGAATTTAATTTTTTAAATGAATTTGTATAATTTGTATTCTTAATATTTATATTTTTCATTTCGGCATTCGATCTAAATGTCAATTCTTTGGTGTGTGTAGCTTTTTCGCCGAATCCTATATTTCTTACCAGATTAAATCTAGGTATTATGCAATATTTTCTAGTAATAATTAATTTATAAAATAAATGTATATCCCAAGTATTTAGAGATTTATAGTTTTTAAGTTTAAAAAAGTAGTTAATTAGAAAAAATCTCTCAAAACTTTTAAAGTCTTTTAGATCTCGATAAAGACTTAGGAAACTTAAATTTGGCTTATTGTACTCATAATCTTTCCACCTGTCTCGCCAAGTCGCCCAACCCCAAATAAGTGGTATAGGGACAGACATTATTTCATTATTATTGAAATATTTTGAGGGCACAATTTCCCCACCATTGTCTCCTGAGATCATAAATATACTTTTGTCATCTTTAAGTTCCTTTAATAATTTATTGCAATATTCGTAAAATGATTGGTGAGGTATACAATCATCTTCTAATATAATTCCAAAATCTTCATTTTCGAAAAACCAGTCAATAGCGGTAACCATACCTAATCCACAGCCTAGATTTTTATCTTGAGAGAATATCTCTTTATCTATATTTGGATTAATTTTGTTAATCATTTTTTTAATTTCTTTAATTTTATTAGAATCTTCACTATCTCTAGGACCATCAATATGTATATATATTTTGCTAGGATTAACTTTATTAAGTGAAGATGTCATTTCTAAAAGATATTCAGGTCTATTAAATAGTATTAATAAAACAGGTACAGAATTATAAGTATTATTCATAAATACCACTCACCGTAATCTGTCATAAGTTGTTGTTTTTTTTCTCCAATAACATAATTAAAATGTATCAAGTAAGGATCTAAGTCGTCATAATACTTGTAATAATGGGCCCCATTAGGAAAGTCAGACAACGGTAGCATTGCATAATTAAACTTATTCTTATTCTTATTAATATAGGTCTGATCATGAGTTGCATATTTATTAAATTTTTTAACTAGTTTCTCATCAGGTTTAAAAAAGTTAATTGTTTTCTTTTCAGACTTTATATACATAAATCCTGCGCATACATTAATTAAATTTGGTTTAGATGGTCTCAAATCATTCTGAAATATTATTTCTGATTTTTTAGAATAGTTGTATAGATATTCAGTAATATTTTTCTTTATTGTTATATCTCCATCTATATAAACAACATTTTTATTCTTTAGTAGCTGTCTGTAAATTAAATCAAATTTAACAATCATTAAATTTCCAAAACCTTCATCAGTTTGTTGAAGTAATTCATCTGAAAAATCTTTTTTAGCAAATAAGGTCAAATTATCATGCTTGTCACTAAAGAAATTGTAAGAACTTTCATCAAGTGTAATTATTTTTAAATCCAGATTCACTTTATTTTGTTTTATTGACTCAAGTAAGTTGTGTGTGTAATGGGTATATCCACTATTTGTAAATGTAAAAAAAGTAAATTCTGGCAATGTCATTTTAATTTATTTAATACTTAAAAAATAAGTCTATCATATGGTTAATGGACAATCTTAGTAATAAAACGATAATAATAACTGGTGCTAATGGAATAATTGGAAAAAGCCTTGTTGATAATCTTATTAATAAAAATTCAAAAATTATTGCAATAGATAAGGAGTTCACAAATAAGGATGTGTCTGACAGCTTTAGAAAAAAATACACCTACGAAAATATTTTATATTACCCAACAGACATACTTGATGAAAAAGAATTGAAGAAAAATATAAATGAAGGATTTAACAAATTTGGTTCAATAGATGGTCTTGTAAACTGTGCGGCTATTGATTCTGTTCCCAGTGAAAACATTAATAACTTATTTGAAGATTTAGATATAAAAAACTTTAATGAAGTTTTAAATGTTAATGTTAGCGGTCAAGTTATCTGTACTAAAATAATTGGTTCTTTGATGAAAAATAATTCTATAAAGGGATCCATTGTAAATATAAGTTCCATATATGGAAAGGTGAGTCCTAGGCAAAAGATTTATGAGCATATTGATACCCCGTCAGGCTCTTATAAAAAACCGCTTGCATATAGTGTGTCTAAATCTGCCCTAACAAATTTTACAAAATATCTAGCTACATATTGGGGTGAGAATGAAATTAGAGTAAACAGTGTTGTTCTTGGAGGTATTCTTAATGACCAAGATAAAGATTTTATAAAAAAATATTCAGATAATGTCCCTCTTGGTCGGATGGCGTCTGTAGAAGAGTGCGTCATGCCAATCTTATTTTTATTAGGCGACGATTCAAGCTATATAACAGGCTCAGAATTGGTTGTTGATGGAGGCTGGACATCGTGGTAAATGATGAAAAATAAATACAATGGTAATGAGCTACAGTATCTAAAAAAAGTTTTAAATGAAGAAAGTGGTCCAAATGGAACTTGGGTTTCAAGTTTAGAAAAACTATTTGCAAAAAAGTTTAAAGGAAAATATGCAATAGCGATGAACTCGGGAACATCCACTCTCCATGCAGCTTTAACTGCAGTAGGAGTAGGTTATGGTGACGAAGTTATAAGTCCTGCCTTAACTGTCATGATGGATACCACAACAACTCTTCACTCCAATGCTAAGCCTGTTTATGTTGATGTTGATAAAGATAGTTTCAATTTAGATCCTGAAAAAATTGAGGAAAAAATATCTAATAAAACAAAAGCAATTATTGCAGTTTCTATATATGGCCTACCTTTTGATATAGAAGGTATATACAAAATAGGTAAAAAATATAACTTACCAATTATTGAAGATCACGCCCAAACCTATCTTGCAAAGTATAAGAAAAAGATTGTTGGTTCAACGAATAGTTTTTCTAGTTGGAGTTTTGAAACAACAAAACATTTAAGCTCTGGAGAGGGAGGGATCCTTTTAACAGACAATAAAGAGCTTGCTGAAAAAGCTAGAAAAATTGGTGGTCAAGGGTACAAAAACTTAGATGCAAAAGGTGGAATTATAAAATTTGGAAATGCTGCTGTTGTTCAAGACCCAAAATATAAAAGGCATGACACACTGGGTTGGAACTATCGAATGAACGAATTTACTGCTGCCGTTGCTTTAGCTCAACTTGAAGAAATAGAAAATAAAGTATCTAGGAGAATACAAAATGCCGAAGCATTATTAAATCTTATTAATGATTTTGAGGTGCTTACTCCTCAAAAGGTTCCTGAGAATTATACTCATTCCTACTACACGCTTGCTTGTAAATTAAATCCTTTAATAGATTGGCAGGAATTTAGAGAGAAATTTAATGAATTTGGTGGTGAAGGTTTTTACTCTGCTTGGTCTGTTCCTTATTTAGAACCACTTATGAAAAATAAAACATTTTTGAATAGATATGATAAAAAATTTAAAATTAAAAACTACGAAGAAGGGACATGTCCTGTGGCAGAAGATTTACAATCAAGAATCATTCAGTTTAAAACAAACTATTTAACAAATAAAGATATAACAAAACAAGCAAGAGCCCTTAAAAGAACTCTCTTATATTTTAAATAATTCATATGAAAAATTTATTCGTAATTCCTGCAAGATCTGGTAGTAAAGGGATCCCAAATAAAAATATAAAAGAAATAAATGGTATTCCTATGTTCATTTGGTCAATTGTACATGCTCAATATATTGCTGATAAAAATGATATAGTTTGTTTATCAAGTGACAACGAAGATTACCTTAAACTGGCTCAGAAGTGGAATGCTGAAACAAGGTTAAGGCCAGCTGAACTAGCATCAGACACCGCCCCAACTGAACCTGTTATTGAGGATGTTATTAGTCAATATGACTTAGATGAAAATGATAATATTATTTTGCTTGAACCAACAACACCATTAAGAAGTAAAAATTCTCTAGAAAATCTTAAAAAATTAATTCAAGATGGTGAAGAGTCTGTTCTTTCTGTAAAAAAAGTATATCAGTTTGAATGGGAGAAGTTGGATAATGAGAATTTTAGACCATCGTATAAAGAAAGACCTAGAAGACAAGACATGCTACCTAAATACATTGAGAATGGCTCAATTTATTTTACTAAATTAAGAATTTTCAATGAACTAAAGAACAGGGTCGGCCTTTCATCAAAATTAATAATCATGGATGATGTTGAATCAATAGATGTTGATGGTGTTGAACAACTTAACTTAGTAAACACACTTGGGAAAGAATTTAACAAACAGTGGGAAGAAGAAGTTCAAAAGTAAAGAATTAAAAAAGGTTAGACTATATAAAAAATGAATATAAAAATAATTGCTGAAATCGGAATAAACCACAAAGGAAGTTATGAGATCGCCAAAAAACTCATAGACTCAGCAATAGATTCAGGATGCTGGGGAATTAAATTTCAATATAGAAGTCTAAATAATTTCTACAATTCAACAGATGAAATAGGTGATGAAATAATTTTTGATGAATTAAAAAGATCTAACCTTACCTTAAGCGAATTAAAGAAATTAAGAAAATATGCACAAGATAATAAATTAAGAGTTGGAATAAGTTTCTTTACTCTTTCAGACTTTAAAAAAATAAAAAACTTTGATGACAAATATGACTTCTTTAAAATTCCATCAGCTGAATTTTCTAATTATGAACTAATCAAAGCGGTGTCAAAAACAAAAAAAGAAATATTGCTTTCTACAGGAGGTCATACCTTTAACCAAGTTAAAAAAAACATAAAAAATTATGAGTTTATAAAAAATCCAGTATTTCTCCATTGCACATCAAATTACCCAACTGAGATAGGCAATCAAAACCTTGATGTAATAAAAGAGCTATCAAAAATTAAAAATATAAAAGTAGGTTACTCAAGTCATGATAAACAATATGAAATTGTTTTTCTTGCTGCTGCTTATGGTGCTGAATATTTAGAAAGACACATAACTCTCGATAAGTCCGGGGACGGTTTAGACGACTCATCTAGCTCAACATTTGATGAATTTAAAAGTATCTCTTCAGTATTAAATAATTACAAAGAAATTAAAGGAGATATAAAAAAAGAAGTTAACCAGGGAGAAGTAATTAACTTACAAAATCTTGGCACTTCTCTATATGCTATTAAAAATATAGATAGTGGGGGGAATTTGACTATAAAAGATTTCGTTGTTCAAGCGCCAAGGAAAGGTTTAACAATTGATGAATTTAAAAATCTTAAAAATAAAAAAATATTAAATAATGTTAAAAAAGGTGAGCCTATTAGCAAATTTCATTTTAAAAAAAAGATATTGTTTCCACAAAGTGCTCAAAATTATACAAAAGTTAAAAACTTATCTTTACCAATAAGATTTCATGATATGAAAACAATGTACAATGAATTGCCAATTGATAACTATGAGTTTCATTTATCTTATTACGACTTAAAAGAAGCCAAGAAGAAAAATATCATCAACGCTATAGATATGAATGCTAACTATACATTTCATTTGCCTGATTATTTAGATAAAAATACATTAATTAATCCTATTTCAAATAATCCAAAAATTACAGAACGATCAAGAAGCCTAGTGAAAGAAATTATTTCTTTTACCAGTAACTTTGCTCAAGATGAAATTTTATTGATTTCAAGTATAAGTCAAAATACATTTGGTGATAAAGAAAAATTTTATAAAGAATTGTCTAAATATATTAAAAATCTCTACGAAAAATATAATGTCAAACTTCTTCCACAATGGTTACCAAAAAAAGCATGGTACTTTGGTGGAGCTTTTGACACTGAAGTTTTTTCATCATCTGAAGATATAGAGTTTATAAAAAAATATAATCTAGAAATATGTTTAGATATATCACACTTAATTATGTCTGCAAATTTTTATAATGAAGATTGGTATGAGTGGTATAAAAAATTGAAAAAAAACACTAAACACATGCATCTGTCTGATTCATATGGAATCAATGGAGAGGGAATTGAGTTTGGTAAGGGAGAGCTTAGAAATATAGAGGAATTAATTAATACTGATACCATTAAGGTTCTAGAAATTTGGCAGGGACATCTTAATAACTTTTTTGGTTTTAAAGAGGCAATTAATTTTTTAGAAAAGAGATACAGTTAGAAATAATATAATAATCTCAGGTATAAATGGTCAAGATGGAGCTTATTTAGCAAAACTTGCAATCGATGAGGGATTCAATGTAATTGGTGTTCAAAGGCCTATTCCTAACTACAGAACTGAACAAGTTGTATTTAGGCTTAAAGAACTAGATATTTATGATCAAATAAAGTTTGAAATATTAAATCTGGGAGAAACAAAAAATAGTGACTATTTATTTAATAAATATCAACCTGATTATTTTGCTCATCTTGCCTCACAAAGTAGCGTAAGTAAAAGTTTCAAATATAAAAATTTAACAAAACAAGAAAATGAGGTTATTTCTGGAAATTTGATCAATTCATTACTAAATAAATCGAAAGATACGAAACTTTTTTTTCCGTCAACAGCAACTATATTTGAAGGTTATAAAGATACATTAGTTGATGAAAATACACTCCCTGTACCATTGACTACTTACTCTAAAACAAAATATAAAACTCAAGAAAGAATTGAAAACCTAATTGATAAAAAAAATATTAATGCAAATATTGGAATCATGTTTAGCCATGAATCTGAATTTAGAAGGTCTAATTTCTTTACAAAAACAATTACAGAATTTTTAGTAGATTACAAATTAAACAAAAGAAGAAAACTAAACGTAGGAAATATTTCATTAAGAAGAGATATTGGTTACGCAAAAGAATACACTGAAGCAATTTTTAAAATATTAAAACATAGTAAAAATGAAAAGTACATTGTCTCTTCTAATAACTTAAATAGCTTAGAAGATTTTATAGTTCTCTGTTTAGACTTTTTAGAAATTAAATTTGAAAAAGTTTATAAAGATAAATATATTTCTTTTGTTAATAAAAAGACTGGAAAAGTATTCATCTCTTCTGAGTCAACAAACTATAGAGAAATTGATTTAGATGGAATCCAAGGTAATAATTCTAAAATAAGTAAAGAAATTGGATGGAAACCAAAATACAAATTAGAAGACATATGTTCAAAAATGATTACTTATGATATGAATAAAAGAAGTTTCTGATGTTAAATGAAAAATTTTAAATTAACAAAAAACCTATTTAATAACCAGTTATTTCTAATTAGTTTTTTTTCTTTATTGTCGTGTTTAGCTATTTTTATCTCTTTTCAATTTAAACCTCAGGATTTATTTATTTGTGATGAATACAGAAGTTATTTTATTACTTTATTAGGAAATGATTTAAATTTTATTTACCCACTAAACAAGTGTGACGATAAAGTGTACTTTGCAGTTCTAGAAGAGTTTCAATTATTATTTGAAAATGCAGCTAGACCTTATCAGAATCGCCCATTATGGCTTTTACCTCCTTATTTTATTTACCAACTTTTGAGTAATTTTGAAATATTTGTTAATAAAAATATTTTAAATATTTTAAGTTACTTTATTACACAATTAAGCTTTTCGATTTTAACTTTAAATTTATTAATAAACCTTTTCAAAAAATATATAAAATTAAATAATTTTGATATTTTTTCAATAGTGGTCATATTTTATTTAAACCCAATTATTCAATTTTTTGTTTTTACTCCATCCAATGGTTCACTTAGTTTTATGGTGTTGATATTAAATTTGTATTTTTTAGATAAATACAGTAAAAAAGACATAGGTTATTCCTCTTTTTTAATAATGGGTTTTTTATTTTTATTAAATAGATCTTTTATCACCTGTCTAGCAAGCCTTTTTTTATTTAAAATGCGATTTAAATTTAAATATTTTCTCGAGATAGTTTTTGGGACCGTTATATTTTTTATACCGAATTATCTATATAAATTTTTTATTACTTTTAGAGGATACGAACCATATGATATTAATACAGAAATGTATGGTCAATTTATTTGGCTTTCAAAATATTTTGACCAAGGAATATTCTATTGGTTTAGTAAATTTGTTCTTAGTAAAAATAATTTCAACTTAAGACTTACTACAAAGTGGGATTCTGATGGTGAATGGTATTGTCAAAATATTCCAGATAATTTTATATGCTTTTTTAGCGATATGATTAATACCTCAAAATATCTTTGGATACCTTGTTTAATTCTATTACTATATATATTTTTCTACTATCCAAAAAAAACTAGCCAACTAAGTAAGCTGATTTTTATTATCAGTATCGTAAATATATTTTTTTGGTCTTTAATTGGCTGGTATCCTCCTTTAAGATTTTCTCTATTTTCATTTGGTAATGTAATTATTTTGTATTTGATCTACATTTTGATTAATCACGATAGTTTAAAATTAAAATCAATCATTCTAAGTTCAGTTATTTTTGGTTTATTAAATATTAATCATTGGAACAATGAAATTTTAATTAATATAAATATTTTAAATCAAATATCATTCTTTTTATTATTTTTCTATGTTTACGAAATGTTTAAATATAGAAAAATTAAAACTTAAAGATTTTTATTTATAAAAAAATGTTAGCCTAGTTTTACTGTGTTAAATAAAGCAAAGAAAAAACTAGGAGGCAAATTTAGAAGGTATTCTTTAACAGTAAATCCCAAAATATATAGACCAAGCAGTTCTCCCTTTATCTCAGGTGATACTTTAAGATCTGAATCAAAATTTATATTCGATGAGACTCAAACATTCAATCCTTTACTTGTTAAAACTAATGATATTGTGTTTCTTAAAACAGACTTGAAAGAGATTTATTTTAAAATTCAGCATCCAAAAATAAATAATAAGTATATTTTAATTTCTCATAATTCTGATATGCAAATTAGTCATACTGAAAAAAATTTGATAGATGAAAAAATTATACATTGGTTTGGGCAAAATCTTTCTTTTAAGTGTGATGAAAAGTTCTCAGCAATACCTATAGGATTTGAGAATAGAAGATATTTACACAATGGACGATTAAAAAATTTAAAAAAAATTGAAGGTTTTAAAACTAATAAAAATAATAAAATACTTTCTTCATATAGTTCTACTACTAATCCTCAAACAAGAAATAATTTAAACGAAATAATAAATGAACTGAAATTTATTAATAATGTGAGGTTTGAAAATTACTTTGAATACCTTATAAATTTGAAGAAACATAGTTTTATTTTATGTCCAGAAGGAAATGGTTTAGATACACATAGAATTTGGGAAGCTTTATTAACAAAGACAGTCCCTATATTATTAAAAAGCGACTTCTCTCTTAATTTTTATAATCTAGGAATGCCGATTCATATAGTTAACAACTGGTCCGACTTAGAAGAAATTGACGAAAGTAAAATTAATATGATGTATGAAGATTTTATAAATTTTGAATATTCAAAATTTATAAAAAAAGAATTTTGGATGAATTTAATAAATGAAAAAAAAATAAATCAAATATAATTTTTATATCCTTTTGGTAGAAATTTATCAAATCTCTTAGAATGAATATGCAAATTTGACATTTCAAAAGTTTGATCATCCCAATATACAATTGGATTACTATTAACAAACTTTGTTTCTATTCTTTTTGAGTAAAGCTCTACGCCAATTACGTCATTAAAATCTACCTGTCTTCTTGAATAAAATCTTCTAGGGTTTGTGTGGGATCCATCAATATACATACCGTAACTTAAAGGGTCAAAAATTATTGAAGAATCATAAGGTAGTATTGGTAAAAAATTAAAATAGCTACTTTCTTTATTGTAAATCATTCCCATTAAATCCATTTCATTAGGAGGACTGAAATTATTAAATTCCCAATCTTTATCTATTCCTTCTTCTATCTTGTTGTCTAAAGATTCACAAAGTTTATTGAAAATATCATGATTTGGAATAAACGAATAGCCAAATATTAATCTGTTCTTACTTGCCGGGGTAATATTAAATTTTGAGAAATCAAAATATTCTTTAAGCTCTTCATAAGGTTTATATATCAAAATATCATTATCAAAATGTATTAACGGCTCAAGATTTAATTCTTTTTGTATATCTCTTAAATAAAAAATTCTCAATAAGGAAGTACTCCATAAAGGATTACTTTCATAAATCGTTCCCTTAAAGATATCATTATTTTTAATTTTTTTTGTTTGTTCTGAGACTATATCTTCTAAGTTAATAGTTTCTATATTTTTAAAATCTGTTTTTTGATCAGAACCTAGAAATATTTTTGCATCTTTGTCAACAGTCAAAATACTATTAATAGTTTTATTAATGTAGCTTGGAATAGTTCCTATAGACACTAATACATAATTCACAATTTAATAATAACAAGTCTTGTGAGGAATAAAATAAGGAGTTGCTCATTGTTTAAGTACAATTCTCTTTTATTCACATGATCTTCTGTATAAAACTCACTGTATTCTACTATTAAAAAAAGAAAGCAATTTTTACTTATGAAAAAAAATATATTGATAATAATGATGGGGCAATTAAGAGGGGGAGATTATGGACGATCAACTCAAAAAAAATACCTCGTTGATCATTTAAATGCTGATCTTGCAATATGTTTTGGTGATGAAAGAAATAATTCTGATCAGAATATAAAGGGTATAAAATATAATTGGAATTTTGAAGAATACACAAATTGGAGAAAATACTTTTCTAAATATTTTTCTCAAAATATATTTGAAAATCTAGAAAAAGGAAAAGACTGGTTTCTTATGGGGGGGATTGACTCTTATACAGGATCGGGGGCAAAAATTTTTGCAATTCGTGATATATTGTTAAGAAACCATCTCGATATTATAGAAACATATGATCAAGTTATTCTTACAAGATCTGATTATATTTATTTAGATTATCATCCGAAACTTGATAAAAAAAATATTTGGGTAGTTGAAGGAGAAGATTACTTTGGTATTACAGATAGGCATTATGTTTTTCCTGGTAAAGAAGCTAAATCTATATTAGGAATTTGTGATTATCTAGACATGAAAGATATTTATAAAGAATGGCCAGATCCAAAAAATCCTGAGGTTGTACTAATGTCTTACTTAAAACATGTAAATTTATATGATCATATTAAACGTTTTAAAAGAACTCAGATGATTGTTAAAAGGCCTTCTTTAGCAATAGATGATTCAGACTCTAGACATGGCTTAAGATTGTTTTTCTTTAAAGATTTATATGCTAAAAAAATTGGTGAATTTGAAGATGCATTAAATAATTTAAATCTTTTTAAAAATTTTAATTATTTAAATTTAAGACTTAAGCTCAATTATTATATTTTTCAACTCAAAAAATTGATTAATAATTTAAGTTTTAAAATAATTAAAAAAAGAATATTTGTTCAATAATGGTGTAGTAAAACGATTATGGAAAATTATATAAAAACATATGTCTTTGATTTAGATAATACATTATGCACAACTATTAAGAACTCAAAAGGGTTTTGGGAATATGAGAAAAGTACGCCAAAAATTAATAGAATCAATTTAGTAAATTCTTTATATGATAAAGGAAACTACATTATTATCGACACTGCAAGAGGGGCTGGTTCAGGAAAAGATTTTACAAAATTAACAGAAAATCAATTAAATGACTGGGGGCTAAAATTTCATGAAGTTAGAAGTGGAGTTAAATTCCCAGGAGATTACTACATAGACGACAAAGCAGTAAATTCGGAAGACTTTTTTAATGACAAGCAATAATTCTAATATTTCTACTTCTGAAAGTTTTCTTAATAAGATTTACTATAAATTTATTCCATTTAAATATAGATATGGTGGAGAATTCAATTCTTATTTCAAATTTTTACAACAATCATTAGAGTGGGATATAACAAAATTAAAAGAATATCAAAATGAAGAATTTTTAACACTAATAAAACACTGTTTAAAAAATGTACCCTACTATAAAAAAATGTTTGCAGATTATGGTATTAGTACAAAAATAAAATCTATTGATGATATAAATTTAATACCAATCTTGACAAAAAAAAATGTTGTTGAAAACTTGGAAGATTTACAAGCCACTAATTTTGATAACATAAAAAAATATCCAGTATCAACAAGCGGGACGACCGGGGAGAAACTAAAATTTTTTGTAACTGATGATGTTTTTAAAAAAGAAGCTGCTTTTGTATTAAGATATTACAATATTTCTGGTGCAAACATGTACGATGTTCCATCTATTTGGATAAGACGATATGTTCCAAAGAATTCAGACTCACCCTTGTGGTATTACGACTATGAATTAAAAAGACTTTATATGTCCGCATATCACTTAAATGAAAATACTGTAAGAAAATATTTCGAAAAAATTAATTCAATAAATGCAACGACTCTCGTTACTTATCCATCAAGTGCTTACATTCTGGCTCTTCTAGCCAAAAAATATCAATTAAAATTGAAACACATCAAACATATTCATGTAGCATCAGAAAAAATTACTAAAAAATGGGTTGCTGAAGTAAAAAGTGTTTTTGAAATAGACCCCTTAACACATTATGGTCAAATTGAAAAAGTTTCATTTATGCATCAAGAATTAAAAGATATGAACTATCACATTAACTACGAATACGGTGTTACTGAATTTACAGAAGGTAACAATTCTTCTAGAAAAATTATTGGGACAGGTTTCTTAAATTATTTTATGCCATTTTTGAGATATGAAACAAATGATTTAGCAATAATTAATAAGAAAAATAACAATCTAATTATTGAAGATATTGAAGGAAGAACAAGCGATATTCTGGTATCTGAAGATGGTACTTTATTGCCTGGAGTTAATTTTTTTAGTTGGCTAGATAAAAATATTAATGGTTTGGGACTATTCCAAATACATCAATTTAATGATAAAAGGGTCGAGTTTTCATACGTTCCAAAAGAAGGCTTCATTATTGATGAAGATACTATTATTAAAGGCCTGAAACAAAGATTAGGAAATTTACCAATTAAAATAATAAAAAAAAATAAGATTAATAGAGATACAAATACTGGGAAGTTTAAGATTATAAAAAATGAAATACAATTTTAAAAATTCAATAAAAAATTTACAACCTTATTTATCAGAAGATAGGGAAAGTAAAAATGAAGATTGGCTAAAACTTGATTGGAATGAATCTACTTTCGCATTACCAGAAAAAATTAAAAAAACACTAAGTCTAAAGGTTTCAGAACATCTATATCCAAAAAATGATAACGTTGAGTTAAAATCAAGAATTGCTAAATATAATAACGTAGACGAAGAAAATATTTTAGTATATGCCGGATCTGATGAGGCATTGAATGATATTTTTTCAGTATTTTTAGATCATAAAAAAACCTGTTTAGTTATTGTCCCAACCTACACTCAAGTTTTTACTTACATATCATCAAATACGGAAAATATAATATTGAGTGAGATAGATAATATTTTTGATAGTCACAACTTAAATATATCTAGAGATAAGTTAGAAGCTTCAGATGTTATTTATTTAGCAAATCCAAATAATCCAACCGGAAAATGTTTTCCTAAAAATGAAATTGAAGAACTACTCATTAATTTCCCAGAAAAAATATTTATTATAGATGAAGCATACTTTGAATATTCGAATGAAAGCTTTATTCACAAAGTAGATTTATATAAAAATTTAATTATAACTAGAACATTCTCTAAAGCTTTTTCTCTTGCTGGCTTTAGAGTAGGTTATGTTGCTGCAAATAAGGAGATAATAAAAATATTATCAAAAATAAAAAATATTAAAAGTGTTAGCTCTTATGCTCAAGAAGCAGCTATTTTAGTGCTGGATAACATTAAAATTTTCAATAATCAGATTGCTGAAGTTAATAATTCCAAAAAAAGTTTAATTGAGAGTACAAAAAAATTTAAAAGAATTGAAATTATTCCTTCTGATGCTAATTTTTTATTGATTAGAGCAGAAGATAGTAAGCTTTTAAAAAATTTATTTTATAAAAATAAAATTTTGATTAGAGATAAATCTAGTGAAAAATTACTTAAAAATTGTTTAAGAGTAACTTTAGGCGATGAAGAAATTGCTAAAAGAATTCTTACTGTTCTTAAGCAATACGAAAAATAAATTGATTCTAATTTTAAAAAATATTTAAAGATTATTTTCGACTATATCCTAATTGAATAAGTTCATAGTCATTATTAAATTCTAAATTTCTCCATGGATCAATTAAAATTTTATTTTTAAGTAATTCAATGTTTTCTTTATTAAGTTTTTGACCCATATGCATTATTACAATTATGTCAGAATCATCAATAAACTCATTTGCGCTTTTCGAGTATGATACTTGCTCTCCATACAATGCTTTAACCTCATCTACCGCAATGTCTGATTCATCAAATACTTTGACTTCACTATTGTTTTCTAATAATAATTTAATCACTTCTAATGAAGCAGAATGTGTAATTACATCAGTCCCGGGTTTAAAAGTAACACCATATATGCCAACCGTCTTATTTCCTTCAGAAATTTCAGAAATATATTGATAAAGAAGTTGGTTTTGATATGAATTAATTCTTTCTGCTTCAACTACTAATCCTGGATTGATATTTACAGAGCTAGTAAATTGTATAAATGCATTAATATCCCTATGTAAACATGTTCCACCAAATGCTGTCCCTCCTTTGAAAAATTTATTGCCATTGTTAATTCTAGGATCTGGACCTATTGCATTAGTTATAGCATCAACATTGGTATCAGGTAATTCATTGCATATATTTGAAAGCATATTTACAAAGCTTAATTTTGTTAAATAGAAAGTATTAAATGCAAGCTTGGCTAGCTCTGCCTCACTAATCGTTAGATTTTTTATTGGAGCATCATTTTTAATTAATAGTCTATATATATCTAAAACCTTATTTAATGAAGAGCTACTAGACTCACTACCTACAATAAGAAAATCCGGATTCTCAAAATCATATATTACAGAGCCAAGTTTTACAAAATCAGGAATATAAAATATGTCAATAGGAGCTCGAGATGAATTTAAAATTGGTTTAATTTTATTATTAATATCTCCAGGCATTACTGTTGAACTAATTACGATCTCATACTTCTCATTATTATTAAGTTCACTTACAATCTCACTTACTACCGTTATTACATTTTCAGACGAGTAAGTTTCATTAATTTGAGTATTAACCAAAATGATAATTGTATTACTAAACTCAACTAATTCCTTAACAGAATCAGCAAAATCTAATTTGCTTCCGTACTTTTCTAATAGATCGGGGACGCCAGCTTCATCTGTTTTAAAACTTTTATTTTTGATTGTATTAATTCTGCTTTCGTCAATATCATAAACCTTCACCTCTACTTTAGAATTAAGAAAAGAGAGGGCAAGTGGTAACCCTAGCTTACCAATCCCAATTATCCCTATTTTATTTTTACTCATTTTGTGGCCAGAGACAGAATCGAACTGTCAACCTATTTTTTTAAATAAAGGTAAACCATTAGGCCTCTAATCATTTTACCTTATTCACTATTAATATTCCCTCGTTGTTAGACGCCGTTACAAACTCAGTTAATGGTAAATAATTAGAAATAATTTAGTGATCGTTTTGATGTTTTTCTGCATCTTTTACTGCAATATAAAACATTCTCCCAATCTCTTTCCCATTTTTTTCTCCATGTAAAGGACTTGTGACATGTTTTACAAATTTTTTGACTTTTCATAAGGTATTATCATTTATAAATTGTTCTGCTTTTGTGAAAATTATTTTTTTTCTATTTTTATCCATCTTGTCTAAGTTTCTAACATTCATTGAAAGCCTTGGGTTTGATTCATAAAATCTTCTATTTTTTTCTGTAAATCTCCAATAAAGACCGTCCATTATGTCGCACCAGTCTCCTTTTTTATAGTTACTCATTTTAAGAATATAATTCGATCCACATGTGTATGGCTTTGTAGACATCAAACCTCCATCTGCATACGTTGCCATACCAAAAATATTTGGTACCATCACCCATTCTGATGAATCAATATACATCTCCATAAACCATCGATATATTTCTTTCGGATGGATTTCACAAAGATTCATAATATTACTTATCACCATAAGTCTTGGAATGTGATGGACATATCCATCCTTTATTGTTGTTTGAATTGTATCATCTAATGGAGCCAAACCTGTCTTCCCTTCATACCAAGTAGAAGATAGCTTATTTTTATGATTCCAATAGTTCTGACTCTTTTGAAAGTTTCCTTCTTCAACATATATACCTCTTATAAATTCTCTCCATCCAATAATTTGTCTAACAAACCCCTCTAAAGAATTTATTGGTATAGATTCTTTTTC
>MDTG01203402.1_pt1 | contig 21321 bp, 18 predicted proteins | sample 811421 | NCBI WGS metagenome assembly MDTG01 (sample SAMN05326645, study PRJNA326480) | marine metagenome | isolation source: seawater | place: Pacific Ocean: South East | collected 2011 | reverse complement strand
TAGTAATTCTAGTGAAAGAGGCGGTTACCATCCTATTGTGGCATCTATTAGAAACAGCGGTAAACAAAGATATTTAGATGAAGACTTTGCTAATAGCATTAATAGTGTAAATTTATATAACAATGCAGGTGGTAGTAATCTTGTTGTTTCAAGAATCACGGCATCAGATGATAGTATAGTACCTCCAAATTCAAGTGGTAAAGTAGTTAAGGTTGCTTACAATGGTAATGGAACTACTAGTCCAGGTTTTGGTGGTGTTTACCAGATTATAAATACTGAGAAAAATCATACATTTGTACAGATATTCCAAGCTAAACTACCAAGTGGTAGAACATTTAATACAGCAGCTAACTCTATGGGAACTGGTGCTAAAGATTATTTCTTAACTTCACCTGAAGGTACTGGTAAATGGGAGTGGTACGCAAGAGTATGTCATGCAGGAACAGGTGGTACATTTAGTACTTCTGGTTTTATTTATGTTACAGGTGGTAGTGATTCAGCGTTCACTTGGTATATAGCTAACATGACTCAATATGATGTGACTGAAACACCAGGTGATTATGTCTCACAAACAGGATATTATAGAAGCAATGCTGGTGTTCATGCTAGATTAGCAAGAGGATTAAATGATGACGATAGAATTGAAATTGAAGCATCAGAAACCAAAATTTACGGAGATACAGTAGAAAGGGTAAGATTCGGTAGTTATGGTATAAGAAATGGATATACTGGTAGTGCAGGAACACCGTCTTACAGTTTTAAAGATGATACCGATAGTGGTATGTATAAATATGATGCAAACTCTTTAGGATTTTCTGTTGGTGGTGGTGTAAGAGCTACAATAAATAGTTCTGGAGTATTATATGTAACAAATGCAGTACAAGCAGGTAACGGTGGTGTACAAATTTGGGATGGAACACACGGATTTAAAACAGTATTGGCAAAAGATAGCAATTATACCTATTTAAAAAATAACGATGGCACTAATTGTATACAAGCTGGAGATTCTGGAGTAGCTTCATCCAATGTTTACAATAACGATTCACACATATTTAGAACTGCAGCAGGAACTGAAAGATGGCAAATAACTTCTTCAGGAACTTTACAAGGTAATAATAAAGCAATTACTGGTATTGGTGGTATATATGGTAACGGTGGTAACCTTACATTATATAACAATACTTATAATTTTAAAAGTTCAACTTCTGCTGACTTGATGAAATTAACTACTACTGGACTTGGTATAGGAACTACATCACCAAGTTTTAAATTATCAGTAGTTGGTGGAGATATACATACAGACGGATATGTGAGAGCAGATGATGGAATTATAACACATAGTTCAGCTAGTGGAAGTGTGGTAACATTGTTTCAAAATGGTACATATACTATGTTACAAAATCCACAGGGTAATGTAGGTTTATATATGGGAGGTACTGGAGATTCAAGAAATTATTATCAAAATACTGCACATAGATTTAGAAACTATAACAATACTCAACATTATATGGAAATTACTAGTGCAGGTGATGTCGGAATAGGAACTGCATCACCTCAAAGAAAGTTGCACGTTTCTACTGGAAATACAGATATAGCAGCAAGATTTGAAAACACTACTTCTAATGGTACTGTTATGGAACTATTAGCAAGTGGAGATAGTACTACAATGTATTTTCAAACAGACCATATTTATAGTTCTTCTACTTTACATTTAGGTATTGGTAATAAAATAAATGTTTATAGAGGAAGCGAACATAGATTCCAAGTTGGTACTGGAAATACAGAAGAATTTAGAGTAGATTCAAGCGGTTCATTAACTACTGGTATTACCAGAACAACCGATTATTATCAAGTTAATAAAACAGGTTCAACTGGTAGTTTATTAAAATTAGTTAATAGTGGTTGGTCTAATGCTACTACTCATGATATTATACTTAATCATTATGTATCTAATTTAGGAGATTATACTTATTTAAAATCAGCTGGTAATAGTGCTAATACTCATGGAATTGTTGTTGTAGCAGACAATTATATTTTCTTAGGTAGAGATAATTTAACTACTGGAAGTCTTGATAATTCAGCAACAGCACCAATAGATGATGTATATATGCGATTAGATGCTAATGGTAATGGATTATTTGACGGTGATGTAGTAGCATTTTCTACAACTATTGCATCAGACGTTAGATTAAAAGAAAATGTAAAAGATTTAAATTATGGATTAAAAGATGTGTTAGATATTAGACCAGTATCATTTGACTGGAAAGAAAAAAGAAATGGACAACATGATATTGGTGTTATAGCACAAGAGATAGAAAAGATTATACCAGAAGTAGTAGTACAAGTAGACAGTTTAAATACTGGTGAGGATACTCACAAAACTGTAGACTATGCTAAACTTACTTCGGTATTAATAAAAGCAGTACAAGAGCAACAAGAACAAATTAATGAACTCAAGGAGAAGTTAAATGGCTAAAGTAATAAGTGCAATGACAGAAGAAACATCTGCATCAACAAAAATGGTTTCTATAAAACATACTAGAGTAATGAAAAATGCAAATGGTAATGACGTTACCGTTATGGATTACGAAGAAACTATACCAGTTGAAGATGCTATTTCTGGAGCAGAAACAACAAAAGCTGATTTAGAATCACAACTTGCTGAGTGTGAATCAGAATTAGCAGACTATATAGCAATAAGAGATGCATAATGGCAGTACCTAATACAAATGTACATTTAAGAGCTAGTATTGGAGATGCTTGTAAAGTAGTACAAACTACTAATATAAGTATATCTGCTATGGCAACATCAGATATTACTGTTGGTGGTATTACACATACATATGCTGGACAAAATAGTGGGCCTATTGGAGCCTTTGAAAAAATAGGCGGTAGTAATAATCCATTAGCTAGTTCAGCAAATACGACTGTAACAGCATCACATAGGTCCTCTATAATAAATGCACCACATCATTTTAGTCATGCAATCGGAGGATTTCATGAAACTACTGGTGGCGGTGGCTTTGGAGGCGGACAATAATGTGGGAATTGTTTAAAGATAAAAACGAATATAATGAAAAAAATATTATAGGATTTTTATCTTTTGCGTTGATGTGTGTATTTGGGATTGTAGATTTAGCAATGGGTATTATAGGAATAGAGCTTATGGTAAATGATTATATTTATAATTCATTTGTTTGGGTTACATTAGGATCTTTTGGTATTTCTGCATCAGAGAAAGTTTATAAAAAATAAAAACGTAGGGGAATAAAATGGAAGTAGGTAAAGACACTAAATTTACATTATCTCTAGAAACGGGTGTTAGCATACTTGTAACTGTAGGGATGATTATAGGTATGTGGTATTCCTTGCAAGCAGAAATAGAACTTGCTAAAGAACTACCAGAACCAGAAGTTTCACGTATGGAATATGATTTAAAAGATCAGATGATTCGTGATTCTATATTAAACACTGAAGAAAAAGTAGATAAACTTGAAGAAAAGGTAGATTCTGTAAAAGATGATACAAGAATGATTCAAGAAACTTTACTTGACATGAATAACAAATAATGAGGTACACAGATGAACTACTATTATGGTATGTCATGGTTAGCTGGATTATTGCTATGGCTATCGCCATTACAAGCTCAGTCAGTTAACTTAGACAGTTTTCAAGATGTGCAACTTTTAAATGTACAAAATTGTGCAGTAGTACAAGTAAATGCAGCTTGGAATTATAAGAATAGAGCAAGTATAGAGAAGTTATCAAAACTTTGTTATGTTGCTGAAATAGATTTAACTAATAAAACTATAGGTGCGGTAATACAAAAAGAATGGAATATTAAAGTAGTACCAACTATAATTATATTAGAAAACGGAAAAGAAATAATGAGATATGAACCTGGTATATCAATGAAATTCGATGAACAGGAAGTATTTGATAAAATTAAGAAGGTAATTAAATAACTTGTAAATATATATATGTTTAACTATATTAACGTTAATGGCAAAGATATTTAAAAGTCAAGAAGTTTTTAAGAAAACTAGAAAAAAAACTAGACAAGGCATGTCTAATTTAACAAAGTATGGTACTAAAAACAGTAAAAAGTACTATAAGAAAAGGTCAGTAGGCCAAGGAGGATAAAATGCCACAAGGTAAAGGCACATACGGTAGTAAAAAAGGAAGACCTAAGAAGATCAAGTTAGATGGTAGTAGGTTGAAGAAAGCAAAAGCTAAGGTTAAGAAAAAGGCTAAATCTCTTTTAAACAGAGGTAAAGCTGTTGTTTCTAAATACAAAGGTAAAGTAGATCGTAAATCAGTTAGAGGAGTTAAAAAAACTAAAGGCGGTAATTACCCTATTTATAAAAAGGGTTCTACTAAAGGCAAAAGTTTTAACTCTGCATTGAGTAAAGCTCGTGCAAATGGTCAAAAAACTTTTAGTTGGGATGGACGTAGTTACAATACTAACGTAAAAAAGAAAACTAGAAAAGGTGCTACTTACACAAGTAAAGTTGGAAGAGGATCTAAATTAGGAAATATGGCTCGTAAAATGAAAGCTAATAGAGCACAACGTAAAACAAATAGAAAGAAAAAGTAGGAGAAGTAATGGCTAAAGAAAAAGCAGTAGAACTAAGTTTAATGGAAAAAGCTGAACAAGACATGCAAGGCATGGTTGAACAGCATAACGAACTTGTCAATCAAATTCAAGAATTGAATGGCAGGCTTACTGAACTTAAACAAATGATAGTTGAACATCAAGGTTACATGAAAGGTTTAAAAGCATGTGACGAGGAATGTGCAAAAGATGCCTAAGTTAGACTTAGTTGGTAAAATCATTGACAAAGTCGCAGACAATGTCGATAGATTTACTTTGGACAAAGAAGAGAAAGCTATGATGATTGCAGAAATCAACAAAGCTCAATTAGAAGTGAACAAAGTTGAAGCTGGTCATACATCGAGATTTGTCAGTGGCTGGAGGCCATTCACAGGATGGATCTGTGCCACTGCACTCGGGTATCACTATATATTACAACCTCTTTTAACTTTTATTTTGTATTCATTTGGACACGCAATAGAGCTACCAGTGTTTGATATGACTACATTGACTACAGTTTTACTCGGGATGCTCGGTCTCGGGGGAATGCGTAGTCTAGAAAAAGTTAAAAGATCAGCTTAAGGAGAGTACATGAAACTCAAGAATCGTGGTATTATTATACCAGATCAGCATTATCCGTTAGAAGATAAAGCTGCAACAAATTGTGTTGTTAAAGCAATTAAAAAGATTAAACCTGACATCTTTGTTAATTTAGGGGATGTAGGAGAATGGGAGTCGGTATCTGCATGGAGGTATAAAGATAAAAAATTACCACCATTAGAATATCAAACTCCTTTAATAGACGAAGATATAAGATTAGTAAATGAAGGATTAGATGTTTGGGATAAGGTATTGGAAGAAGTTGGATGTAAGAAAAAGTATTTACTCCAAGGTAACCACGATTTGTGGTTGGATAATTTTGTTACTAAGTATCCCTATATGCATAATTACAGTTTTGTTGAAGCATGCAAAATAAAAGAAAGAGGATATAAGTACAGTGAATATAATTTACCTATACAAATTGGTAAGCTCACTTTCTTTCATGGCGCCTATGCAACTACGTATCATGCTAAAAAACATCTTGAAGCATATGGAGAAAATGTAATTTATGGACATACACACGACCTTCAAAGACACACACTTACAAAATTAGGCGGAACAATAGGAGCGTGGTCTTTGGGTTGTTTGAAAGATATGTCTCATGAAAGCAATAGATGGTTAAAAGGTAGGCTACATAACTGGGTGCATGCATTTGCAATAGTTGATTGGTTTACTAATGGTAAGTTTAAAGTAGAAGTAGTAGAAATTATAGACGGTAAAACAAGTTTGTGGGGAGATATAATAGATGGCAATGAAGACAACTAACAGCTTAAAAGGCAATCCTTGGAACTCTACAAATGACAGAAGACTGCATAACGCAAAAGCTAAAAGTGCATCTTTAAAGATGAAAGGAATGAAGAACCGTGCCCAAAGAAGTATTAGACTTAAGAAATTTTAGTGGAGGATTAAATAATAATACTAATCCTAGAGACTTAGACACTTCAGAATTTCAAGAGTTAAAAGGATTTAGCATAGAAACTCCAGGTAAATTAAAGATATCTGGTGCTGTTGATAATCTAGCTCACACTAGTTCAAGCAACGAAGAAAGATTTGCTAGCACCTTGAACCATGGTAATGGATTGTTTCACTTTAATACTGATAGAGATCCTGATAATGGAGCTTTATCCAATACAGAATTATTATTAATCAATGATATACCTGGTAGTAAAGTAAAAGTATTTGACAAAACAGATGGTGCCTTTATAGGAACTTCTGAAATAGATTACGGAACAACAGCAACTACTGTAGATTATTATGCCGTAGATGGACAGGTTCGTGTATCTGCAAATAATCAAGACAATACAAACAATCAGAATAAATGGTATGGTTATATCAATCGTGTCTTTCATTATGGAAATGATGATGTTGATGTTCATTTAATAAGAAGTGTTAATGGTTTTAATGTAGACAATGCATATCCATCTCCATTAAAAAGCGGGGCTCATTCTGCTCCAGATGGTTATGGATATCAAGTAAATCAATTACAAAATTACCAGGTAGGTAATACAGATTTTTTAGGAGCACCTAATAATCAAACAGAGTTATTGTTTAATAGAAATGCTGCTTCTTGGTCTGTTGCAGCAAACGAAATAACACCAACTGGTACTAATAAATTAGATACAGTGGCCACAGCATTGAACGCTTCTTATACAGGGTGGTCAAGTGGATACGGTCCTTTAGGTTTGTATATGTGGTTTGATCCAGCCGATCAAAACACTGCAGATCAAACTGGTGCAGATATTAATGTTTTTGCAAATAGTTTAAATAAAAAATATAGTATATGGGTTACAAATATTTATGATGATCAAGAGTCTAATGCTACACATGTAGGATATATAAAACAACCCCCTACTTTAACAGCAGACAGAAAAAGAAAACTTTACTGGTCTATTATTGGAAGAATACCAAACAAGAAAAGACAGACAGGATTTAAAGTTTATTGGGCATTAGACGATGATGATGTCGTAGGTATTAAATATTTATTTATGGAAATAGATTTTGAAAAAGGTATTAGACAACCAGGTACTGATGTATATGTAAAATTAGGACAGACAACACATAACAACTCTGGTGCAATAACATTAATAAATAATGAAAAAATGTTTGCAACAGGAGCTTCATTTAGTGCTACAAATATGCAGTCTATAAAAGGATCAACAAACATACAAGAACTATCTATTTTAGAACCTTATATAGAAAGAGGATACAATCCGCTTGGAAGAGCTGGTACTTGGTTTAAAACTTCTGTTATATTAAATAGAAGAGCATATATAGGCAATATTAGATATTATGATGAAAATAATAAATTGCAAACTGCTAATGATACAGTATTGAAGTCAGAAGTAAATCAGTTTGATACTTTTGACAGGGAAAAAAGATTAGATGTAGAAATAAATGACGGTGATGATATTATCAAATTAGCATCAGTAGGTAGTAAATTATTAGAATTTAAAAGAAATAGTTTATTTATAATTAATTGTAGTAGAGACCAAGAGTTATTAGAGGCTACATTAAAATATAAAGGATGTGAAAAAGATTACCATGTAGTGCAAGCAGAAGGATTTGTAGCTTGGTTTAATAAGTATGGTGTATTTTTATATGACGGAGAACAATTAAGAGATTTATTAATAGGGCCTACTGGACAAAAAAGATTCAAAGATTGGAATACTCAATATTATAGCGATGATGCTGTAATAGGTTATGTGCCAGACAAACAAACACTAATTATAGCAAATCCAGCGATAGGCGAGGCTGGAGGTAATCCTAGTGGTGGTATACTAGAAATTGATTTAAAGACGTTAGGATGGGCCTATAGTGCGTTAAAAGCTAATGCTGTGGATGTATCTAACTTTGTAAACGTTAACGATGGAAAATTAGTGTGGTATGAACAAAATGGTAGTAATATTGAGTTAAAATATTGGAATCCAGAACCAGCTTTAAAGGGAGGAGCAAATACTTCTGTATTGTTAAAAACGGCAGCATTTGATTTTGAAGACCCTAGTAGAGACAAAACTATTACTACAGTATATATTAACTATAAAAATGGTGAAGATATAACTGTAAAAGGATTTACAGATGTAGCAGCAAGCAACGATGGTTCTGCATTTAATAGTGTTACCTTAGGAACATTAGCAGGAAATAATGACACTACCAACAGAGTTGCTAAATTTAAAGTTAGAGGTATAACTTCTGCTTTTAAAAAAGTAAAAACATTTGGAATAGAATTATCTGGTAATACAGATCAAGAAGACTTTGAAATAAATGATATGCAAATAGTTCACAGAATAAAGACAATTAAATAATGGCAAAAGCATTACAGGGAAATAAAAAGAAATATACAGAAAATTTGTATAGTGAATCTTATTCATCTAAATCAAACGTTGGTGCTGGAGGAACTGGTTCTCTTGTTAGTACTAAAACTAAAACAAATGATTTAGAGCAAAAAGCAAATACACAAGTACAAGTTACATCTAAGCCTGCAAACAGAGATGGGTCTTTAGGAGATAGAAGACTGGTTAGAGAAGGAGATACTGTGTATATATATTACAAATTAGAACAAGAATGGTTTAAAACTGAATTGGAGAAAGCATAATGGCAAGTTTAATCGATGTAGCTATGGCACAACACGATGCGTCTGTGTCAGAAGAAGAAAGAAAGATGCAGAAAAAAATTGAAGATAGCAAAACAATAAAAGCTTTAGACACTTTTACTGCTATGAATAGAGGTGCACAAATAGGTTTAAATATGTATGATATGGGTGCAAATATAAAATCTGCAGCACAAGGGTTTAAGTATAGAAAAGATACTAGAAGAGGATATATAGATAAGCAAGTTGAAGGTGGTATGAGTAAAAGAGAAGCTAGGCAAAGTTGGAGAAACACTGGAAAACCTGAAGCCTTAAAACAATTAGGTAATGCTAGAAGTTATGCATCACAAATGCAAGAAGGTGGTAGCTCTTTAAGTAAAAGTACTTTAGTGTCTATGTATTTAGAAGGAACTAACAGCTCTTCTGTTGTAGAAAATACAGGAACAGGAGAAAAAGCAATAGTTAGTGACAAAGAAAACGGAACAAATGTTAATATAGGTAGCTATACAGATGTACAGAATTTAGGTGCTGCAGCAGGAGCAGCAGGAGATAATACAATTAAATCTAATGAAAGATTTGCATATGGTCCAGGATTTGGAGGAAGGCTTGTTCAAGGATTTTTTAGCTGGAGAAATAGCCGTAAAAATCAAGGCGGAGGTGCTGGATAATGTTTGGTTTCTTTAAAAAGAAAGATCCTTTTATGGATAAACTATTTGAACATTTAAAAGATCGTGAAGGATTTAAACAAAGTGTTTATCTAGATACGTTAGGCAAAGCTACTTGTGGTATTGGACATCTTTTAACTGAAGAAGAGAAAGAAAAGTATCCTGTTAAATGTTTAGTACCAAATGAGGTTATTGATGAATGGTTTAAAAAAGATGTAGAGACAGCATTGAAAGCTGGTAAAAGAGATGCTAAGATATTTTGTACAGATAATGATGATGTAATAATAGGTTTAGTATCTGTTAATTATCAGTTAGGTGCTAGTTGGAGTAGAAAGTTTCCTAAAACATGGAAACATTTAGCACATAGAGAGTATGATGAAGCAATACAAGAAGTATTATATAAGAATCCACCAGACGAAGAACCGTCTAATTGGATACAACAAACACCTGTAAGGGTAAAAGATTTTATAAAAACGATTGAATTATTAAAGGAGATTAATGATGGCTCAAGATAAAAAGAAAGCATTACCAGGTCAAGATCCAGTATTGGCTGGAACTCCTCATATGGGAGAATTGTATGGAGCACCAGATAAACCAAGTGATCAGTTCATAGAAGAAATGAAAGCTGCAGAAGCTGAAAAAGCAATGAAAGCAGCTGGAGTAGAACAGGACCCTGTACTAGAAGGAACAGGACAACCTGGTGCATTATATGGAGCTCCTGAAAAACCTTCTGTAGATCCATTAACAGAAGCAAAGCGTGAGGCTTCTAAAGCTATATCTAAAGAATTTAATGGAGTTTTTTGGTTGCGTTCTTTAAGTCCAGAAATAGATTTTCCAAATTTAAACAAACACGCTAAAGAGGAGAATAAATAATGAGTTGGCAAATAGCAATGGCGGTTGGTGGCTCAATCTTAGGAGGATTGGGTGCACGAAAAAGAAGACGTGAAGAAAGATCTAGGAGAAGAAGAGAAAGAACAATAGCTATGAGAACACAAAAGTCTTTACTGCAAGCAGTTCCTGATATAAGAGAACGTTATAGGCAAGAAGCAGGATTTATGAGAGAACAGTTTGGTGTTCAACAAATGTCTGGATTGCAGGCTTATGGAGTAGAAAGAGAAGGAGCAGAAGCAATGATTGGTAGTACCAACTTAGCTTATAGTGGTTCTGCAGAAAGACAAAAATCTTTATTAGACGAATCTATGTTATTGCAACAAAGAGATCAATTTAATAATATGCAAAGAGACTTTACACAATTACGTGAAGCACAAACAAGAGAATTAAGAGATGTACAAGTTGGATTGTTAAACTTAGAAGCACAATCAGCACAAAGAGGATATACTATACCTAGTATGGGAGCATCTTTTATGACAGGACAAAATACTAATTTAGGAGGAATGTACTAATGGCATCATACACAGAAGCATTTTTAGATTCATTGGGTAGAGCTAGCAATAGTTTAACAGATTTAATGCAACAAGTTAAAGAGCCTACCTATGAAGAAAAGGTAAGGATTGATACAGAAGCTGAAAAAGGCTTGTTAGACAAAAGAGGAGAAGTACAAAAAGATACAGAAGGTTATCTTATGGGACAAAAAGCTGGATTTGATAAACAATTATTGAATATGGAAAATTTAGCTGACTATGAAATAGCGGCTCTAAATGCTGTAACCTCTATGAAGCTCGGTCAAATGAAAGGTGAACAAGCAATGCAACAACTGCATCATGCAACCGAACAAGAATTAGAAGCAGCTAAATATGCAGCACAAGCAGGTGTAGCATCTATTAGCTTTGATTATGGTAGTACTATTTCTAATCCAGAAGAGAATCGTGGTGAAGGATTTTTTGGATCGTTAGCAGGATTAATTCCTGGTAGAGGTACATATTCAAGGTTTATGGAAAGCGATGAAAAAAGAACTAAACAATCGCAAAGTGAATTTCAATTACAATCTAATATGTTGAAAGCTCAACTACCAGCTATGTTAAAAGAATACAAAGCAAATCCTGAATCTGCTTTAGTTCAACAGTATAAAGATTTAATTATGGAAGGTTTATCTACTGCAGAAAAACTATCTGAAAACTCTGCATTCCAAAACTTTGATGATCAAACTACATACTACAATACTGAAATGGATGGCTTTGCTAACATGTTAGATATGTTAGGAAAATAATTAATGTTAAATACCTACATTAAAAGTCTAAACAATAGTTTAGAAAAAGGGCAAATTACACAAAGTTTGTATCTAAAACAGCTCAAAAACTATTATGATTTGCAAGGAGAAATATTAGATGAAGCTAGTTTAAATTTTGTAGAAACTAAACTAAACGAAGCTAATATTCCTATATCTACAACTAGTACTGACGGAGTAATAAAGCAGGCTATGTCTGGATTGTTAGAAGGTTTTACAACCTTTGGATTTGCAGATAAGCCAGATACTCCAATGGAAAAGATAGTAAATAATGTAGGTCACTTAATAGGATTGGCTCCTGGTGTTGTATTGGGAGGTGGACGTATGCTTACTGGTGCTGCAAGAACTGTAGGTAATGCATTAATAAGACGTGGAGCTGCAGAAAAAAATAAAAGTCTTGTTAAATTTGGTAAAAAACTAGAACAAAAATCTGAAGTATATTCAAAAAGCAATGTAAGAGCACAGAAGTTTTTAGGTAAAATAGCTGATAAATTGAGATTTACTACAAAAGATGGTAAAGTAGATTTTAATTTAAGAAGTATGCAGCCAGTATCTATAGACCCTAGAAACAATAAAAATATATATGAATTAAAATCTGTGCCAGGTAAAATAGCAGATGTAGTTCAAAATCAAGCATTGCGTTTTATGGGAGAGAATAAAGCTGGTGCTTTAGATTTTGTAACAAAAGGAATATTGCGTGGGCAATTTAGTAATGAAGCTGTAGGTAGAATACTTCATGAAGCGGGACACGTAGGCTTGTTAATGGCATTCTCTAATCATCCGTTAGCAGCAAGAAATGAAGGTGGTCTATCTGCTGAAGGTGTAAAAGCTATGGCCTTTGCTGGTATGCATGGATCATTAGCAGGTGCAATATTTGGTAGTATTGGACAGTATGCAAACATATCTAAATTAATGACATCTACTAATCCTGCTATGGTAAAAGCTGGAGAAAAAATTATAAGAAATACAGCTAAAACATTATCTACTAAAAACACTCAAGAAGCAGAACAGTTTGTTAATACCATAGTAAGAGGTACTGCTGGTGCTGGATATGGTGGTATAACAGCAAAAATAAATGATTTACCTGTAGAAGAACAGATATACGAAACGTTAATGGGTGTGTTCTTTAGTGTTAACGCAAGACCTACTTGGGAAGCAAAAGCAACTAAAGATATAAATATAAATGCAAATTTATTTAATAGATTAAATTCTAAAGAAGAACAACTGTCTTTACTAAGAAGACAAGATTGGTTTGTAAGAGAAAGCAAAGATTATCAAAGATATTGGGAAAATCATTTTGATGCTATACGTCAACAACAACTAACAAGCAGAGAACATATAAGTGACTTAGTACAACAAAGAATTTTGAGAGCAGTACAAGAGTTAGAAAAAACAGGAAAAATAAGACAAGAGGAAATAAACGCTGTATTAGAAGGGAAATCTTCTAAGGAGGGTGCATTAGACCTATTGTCAGAATTAGTGCAATTTAGAGATAATTTAAGAGACCCTAACTATAATATAAATATAGATGTAGAACCATATAAGCCTAATGAGTTAGTAGATATGACATGGTTGACACAGGCTAATAACTGGATAACTCAACAAAAAGCTGGTAATACTGTAGACTTTCCTGCTCACAGTTTAACAGAAGTATATAAACGTGTACAAGCTGCATACGGAGAAAAAGTAAATGAACAGCAATTTATAGGAGATACAGTATCTATATACAATAAATTAAAAAATGATAAAAAGTCTTATACAATAGATCCTAGAACAGAAAGACGTGTTGTAGATGTTGACAAGTTTGTAGAACAAATAAAAAAGAAATATAAAAACACTCAATGGGATAGCAATGCTTTAAATGAAACTAGAAGAATAGCATTAAGATTTGACTTTTTAAGAGAAGTACAAAATGATTACATGATTGATTTTACAGCAGGAAAACCTAAGACTAGATCTGTAGGCAAACCTCAGCCAACTCCTAAAGAAGACCCGCAAGGAAACAATATAAGTAAATTAACTACTGGTATTAGAGATAATTTTGCAGATTTTAGAAATATGAAATTGGAAACAATTAGTTATATGCAGGTATATGACTCTGGAACAGGTAAGCCTATTTGGGTTTCTCCTTTATCTAGGCAAGTATATGTAGATAAAAAATCAGGAGAACTAAAAGTAGCTCCTTATGTAAAAACTAAACAATGGATAGAGTTTGAAAAAGAACAATTAAATAAAAGAGGTAAGTTTATATACGGCGGTGTAGCAGATACTGGTAGATTAGACGTTAGAACATATCCTTGGGCACCTCCTCCTGCAAAAGGTAAAAAAGCAAGTCCTTACCACTGGAATTCTACTGTTATTTCAAATTTACATAAAGCTATTTACAAAGAAATATTAAGTACAAAAGAAGGTAAAGAGTGGTATAGTAATCTAGATAGTAATGTAAAAGATTTAAATAAAGAAAGTAAAGCTAATACAGTTGCTACTATGATATATAGAATGCGTGAACTTGGTTTAATAACAAGACAGCAAGAATTAAATACTAGCAATTTAGAGGCTATTGTAAAAAAAATACCAAGATATTTTAGAGCTGAAAAAGAAGTAGGTGGATATGGAAATGAAGCTAAGTCTCAAAAGTATTTAAAATTACTTGATACGTCAGATATTACTTTTTTAGAAGGTAAAAAACTTGGATTAAAAGATGATACTATGAAAGGTATTATTCTAGAAGATTTAAATCTTGGGAGAATAAACGAATCAGAAACTGACGGTACTATTATACTACCTGATAAAATATTTGATAGGCACGTAGATTATATGGGAGGAGATCAAGGTACAGGAATGGCTAAAGGAAGCTTATATGCACCTCCTAGAAATGGCGAAAGCCTTGTGATAGGTAAGTATGCTTACGCAAGAGCAGATAAAGCTGATATGGCTTATATGAAAAAACATGGATTAAGTTTTATTATGTACACTACATCTGCTAAACATTTTTACAATAGACCTGTTAACAAATTAAATCCTAAAAATTATGACCCTACTAAATCTACAGAAGAACAAAGTATTTATCCTGACAAACCTGAAACTACAGATTTACAAACAAAAGATTTTACTTGGAGTATAGATATTAGAGAAAAAATAAATGTTACTGGTAAATTAAACATGATGCAACAAATGTTTTTGAATGCTAACGGTGTACAATTTGACAAAAGTACTGAAGTAGGTAGAAAGTTTTATGACTCTTGGGAGAAATTACTTAGTGAAAATGTTGATGGTGTAGACTCTGTAAATAAAGCAGCAGAAAAAGCAATAAAGAAAAATGAATCGTGGGATAATTTAAATATAGATGAAATTAGTATAAATTTGATAAATGATATAGTATCGAATAGAACTAAACACCCTGCATTTAAAAGTATAATAAAGCATTTATATTATGAAAACAAACATAATATGACTCTTGATCCAGAAAAAGGAATACAAGAACAGTTAAACGAAAGACATGTAGGACAACATTTAGCAGACGGAGGTTATGAATTAACAGCATTAATGGAACGTGGTAATTCTAAGTTTGTAGAAAAAACATTAAGAAATTACATTATATCTAGAATCGTTAGACCTCAAGTGCAGTATAGTTATTCTTCTGTATTAGCACCATACGATTGGAAGTATAGTCTTAAAAAACAACAATACAGTTCTGCTGAAAAAGGTTTAGCTGATAACGAATTTATGTTGTGGCCTGGTGCTAAAAAAATGAGAGTAAGACACCCTATATCTGGTAAAGAAATTTCATTAGGTAAATGGTGGGAACAAATGAGAGATGTTTTAAATCAAAATAAACGTAAAAAATTTGTTAGAGAATTGACACCAGAACAAAAACAAAAATGGTTAGACTCTCAATATGCTATTATTAATCGTTCTCCTATTATGACTGCTGGTAATATGAGAGCTTTAAAGTTTATAGGATTTGCTGGCGGTAAAGCAGACAAAGGTTTTGCTCTTATTACCAATAGTAGAAACGATATGATGTTAGGTGGTGCTGATAAGGATATTGATAGTGCTCATTTATCTTGGGGTATGCCTAGAGATATTAAAGAAGGATATAAACAAGACCATGTGCAGTTTGAATTTGCTAAAGACAAACAAAGAAAAGAAGATTATGAGTTGAAAGACGATGATTTTATTTCTGAAACTTTAGGTATAGATGTATCAAAACCAGATAAATCACCTTACGGTATAATTCATCTTGGTAATAAATTAAAAGCAGCAGAAGCATCTACTTATGGTAAAAATTCTTTAGGTATTATAGATAATGGATTTACAGCTATAAAACAAATTGCAGATTTAGATTTACAACGTAGAACAGATTTAACTCAAGCAGAAAAATTAGAAATATGGCAAACTATTGCAAGATTAAACGCTGGGATTGGTAATAGATTTGTTGACGCATCTGAAGTAACAAGTATAGAAAGTGCATTTAAGTATGTACAAAGAGCACAAGAATATCTTTACGACACATACAATATTAATACTCGTAAAAGAGAAGTAAAGTTTTATAATAAATTTATTAAAGGACTGATGAAAGGCAATATTGCTGATTATGGAAAAGAAGCAGAAAAAATGTTAGCTAGACAACGAAATGATCGTACTATATCCAGTTTATTAGCTGAAAATATTAAAGATTTAAATTTAAAAGTAGATCCTTTAGTTGGCATGAAAAAGAACAATATATACGGGGTTATGAGAGAAGTTAATAATATTTTAGAAAAAGATCCGTATGCTAAAGCATTTGGTATAGACAATAAAGCTGTATATGATAATATTATATTTAATGATGCGTTGTTAACTAAGCAAGAAAAAAATGCCATATTAAATAATCCACACTTTTTATATAACAAAATGAATCCTATTCGTGTATTGAAAGCTATGGAAAAAACATATGACTTTTTTGATAAAACGCATAAAGATTTAGGAGATAAAAGCATACATACAGTATTAAGAGAGTATACTGGTATGTCACGTGGACAATTAGATAGTTTTGTTAAAGAACTTATACATACTGCACAATATCAAAAGTTTATGTATAGTGGAGCATCTGATGCTAAGTTAAGAAGATTTGCATTTGGTTCTAAGAATATGCCTGATAGAATGAGTTATCCTGAATTAGTAATGATGAGTAAAGAACGACTACAAAAAGATCTTATGAATTATTATGCAGATAAAAATCTAGGAACAGAAATACCAGATAGTGCTAAGGCAAGAATTAATAAGGAAGTAGTTAGATTGTTTGAGTATTGGCATGAAGCAAATCCTGCGTTACATTTAAATTTTAATGCTATGCCAAAAGAAATAGGTGCAAATTTACAAAAATTACAAAAAGAAATTATAACAACTAGAAATCAAATTACAAATGTTATGAGATATATCAATGGTAATAAGTCTAAAGGTAGAAGAAGAAATACTATAGATATGGACAAATGGAGTTTTACAGATAGGCAAAAATATGATAATTTAAAAAAGAAACTAGCTGATTTAGAATATGAATTACTACGTTTTCAACCTGAAGGTATAAATAATATGGCACGTAATGCTGCTATATCCAAGGAAGTAAAACGAGATATATATAAATATGAAAGAGATATGTTAGATGCTGTTCAAGAACCTACTCCTGCTAGAATGGAAAGTAAATTATATGACATGGTCAATTTACCAGGAGCACAAAAAATTAAAGATGTAGATGGTCCAGGAGTTATAGCTGATAATAAAGTAGTAGCATTAGATAATGGTAGGTTTGCTTCGCAGATAACAAATTGGGAAGCTTTAGGTAAGGCAAAGGATTTTAAAAAAGAAATACAAAACCAATTAGGTAAACTTGATAAACAAATAGAAAAAAAATATAAAATGCCACCAGAGGCGTTAATCAAAGAACTTGACAGGTTTGAAGATATTTTAACTAAAATGGTATTACATGGTAATACTGCTCACGTATTAGATTTATCTAGTATTTATTTAAAATCATTTGAAAAATTAAACGTTATTTCTGGGGTAGAAATAGATCCTACGACAGAAGCTCCTTTGGTAGATTACAATCATTTAAGAGTTTTTAGTAATATACTAGAAAATAGATATATGACAGGTTGGAAAGAATGGGGTGCTAGAAAATCTATACATAAAAAATATGTAAAAGAAATAAAAGAAATGGAAAAAGAAAGTGGTGAAAAAATAATGCCACCAGAATTTGACACTGATTTAATGTTCCCTTCTGAAGTTAGTAAAATGTTTGAAAAGGTAGAAAAAACATATAAAATAGGAACAGCTAAAGTTACAAAAGGTGGACTTTTAAAAGATGTTGGTGTTAGAATACCTACTACTACAGTAGAAAGCATTGGTCAAAGTATTGGATCTGCTAATACTAGAGGTAACACATTAAAAGAAGCTATAGAAGCTGATTTTAAAGGAAAATTAAAACTTATTGAACCAGAAAATATATCTGATTATAAAAAAGCTAAAGACATTTTAGAGGGTTTAGCTGCATACGAAAGACAATTAGGTCCAGACTTAAGAGGTCCTAGAGAGTTTGAAGCAGATCAATCTATAGAAAATTTAAAAAAGAATGTAAAAATATATACTAAAAAATTAGAAGATTTTGTAAGTAAAAATCCAAATCTTAGATTTAGAGTAAAAGGTATTGGAGAACAAAAATCGAAAGACTACACTCCAAGAGAATACGTTGACTTATTAAAAGATGTATATACAAGACAGATGACTGAATCTTTCGCACTTATGCATGAAAGTAATTGGGTTGAATTAGAAAAAATTATTGGTGGAGAAAATTTTGTAAAAGGAGATTTTGGCGGGGGAATTTTTAACTTTAACAGATTTTACAACATTAAAAAAGGTGAAGATGTAGTTAGCGATATTAATAGTTCTGAATACAAACATAGAAAACTATCTGAATTATTCTTGGATAAAGAAGGTGTAATAAATCCTGATAGAGTTATGTTTATTGAAACATACAATTTAAACGATAGAAGATTAGCTGAAGGTAAAAATACTTTACGTAGACATTTTCACACAGAAGATATAACATGGATAGAGTTTCAATTAGATATACGTGATCTTGTATTGGAAAAATATGGAACTATAAAAAAAGATGGTTCAATAGATTTAGATTATGCAAAATTACGTAGAGTTCAATCAGACAAAGTTAAAGGAACTATGTTGGATGAAATGAGAAATTTTATACGTGAAACTAATAATAATAAATTAGAGAATAGTTTTATTGGTTTTATTGGTACTGAAGAAGTAAACGGATCTAGGTTTAGTGATAGATATCATCCTTTATACCACCCTAAAACAAAAGCTTATTTAGAATTTGTACAAAATGTGCATATACCACAAGAAACATTGCGTTTATATGGAGAGCTTTATAATACCAAGACTAAAGAAACATATAGAACTTTTGAAGAAATTGATATAGAGGCTTTTAAACGTGGAGATGTTATAGGTAGATACAAATCATCAACAGGACTTTCAGAAGGACAACTTAAAGTTCAAAGCACTGATTTATTCAGATCTTTTGAGCGTGGTTTTATCACTAAAAAAGATGCTGCTGATGCTCTTTATAGAAATATGGTTAATAAATTAATTAACAATCCAGAACAATATAATAATGATTTTTATGATGGAGTTACTTTTGACAGACTAATGAATATATCTACAAGAACTGGTGGTATAGATGCTCCTGGTGTAGGTAAGTTTAGCACTGTAAGAAGAAGAGCTCCTATACCTGTAGAAGGATATGATATTACATCAGAAGCATATACAAGATATATTAAAACAAGTTCTATTGGAGTTACAAGCCAGCAAGCAGCATTGATTGCAAGATTGCACATATCTAATTTTAAAAATAAAGTATTACCTGGTAATAAAAGAATAGATGCTGATGTAGGTAGACAATGGTTGCATAAAATTGTAGATATTACAAAAGGGTATATGAATATGCCTAGTACAAGAAGTATGCAGTTACATGGTGTTACAGAAAAAGACATGAAGTTATTAGAAAGATATGCAAATTCTAATTATAGTATGCATTTTGGAACAAAAGAAGGCGATATTATTAATAAAAAATTATTAAACGATTTTAGAATGTATACAAGACCTAGTGATTCTGAAATACGTTCTATGCAAAATGAATTGTATGCAGATTCTGGTTTAAAAAATTTAGAAATTAAATTTAAAGAAGGGATTAAACAAATCAACGACAAGGATTATACATATATAGATCCAAAAACAAAGAAAACAATTAAACCTACACGTAAACAAATTGATAGAGCAGAAAAAATAAGAGCTAAAGCATTTGGGGTAGAGAAGAAAAAAATAGTAAACAAGCTTAGAAAAGAGTTGTATGGACAATACATAGATACTAAAGGAAAATTAATTAAAAGAGACAATATATCTCAAATAGATTATGCAGAAAATACTATAATAAAAACTAATGGAGATGTTGTAAAGTTTGATCGTGGTAAAAGTACTGATGGTATGATTAGAAAAAGAACTTTAGAATATAGAAATGATTTTATATTTAAAAAAGATGCTGACGGTAAAAAAACTATAAACAGAGATAATATTGATATAACAGGTATTAATAAATCGTTTAGAGGGTTTTACAGTGAAGAGACTGTTGGTAATGTATTTTTAAGATTAGAACAAAAAGCTAATAAATTATTAGGACATTTAACAGACGGCAGAATACAAATAATGAAAGATTTGCCAAACGATCCTTCTGCAAGACATGCAGCTATGGTTAATAAACTTAATTGGATATCTGATATAGAAGGTAAATTTGAAATGATGTCATTGCTTGCACACCCTAAATCTGCTTTAGCTAATTTGTATGGTGGTACTACAAATCTTATAACAGATGTTGGTTTTGAGCATTATTTAGACACATTTAGTGAGAAAAAACTATTAGAAGTGTTTAGAGATAAAACAATATCAGAAGTTGATCCTGTAACAAATCAACGTACTACAAGACCTATACGTAGTAAAAAAGATGTACATACATATTTTGAGAGTTTTGGTTTCTTAGAATCTAATATTATTAATGAATTAGCATATTTAAGACCTGCTACAGATACAGATTGGCAAAGTTTTGTAAATGTTGTTGGTCCAAAAATAGCAGAGGCTTTCCAAAAATTACCAGTATATACTGCAGATGCTAACACTAATGCACGTAATCAAACAAAACGTGATCAGGTTATACAAGAACAATTAACTGTTACTGAAGCAGCTAAAAAGTTTGGTATCAATAAAAAATTATTAGATTTAGGTTCTTTAGCTATGAGTAGCACAGAAAGACATCTACGTATTAAAACTGCTATAGCACATTATTTAAAAGCACGTTCAATGATGACAGATTCTAGAGGACAAGTAGAAGTATCTGAACAATTTTTATTAGAATATGCACAAAAAGGTATTGAAGCTACACAGTTTATATATCATGCAACAAATAGACCTAACTTTGCTAATACGGCATTTGGTAGAATTATGACAAGGTTTCATCCTTATAGTTGGAATAGTATTAGAAGAAGAGCAAACATAATAAGTGATCGTATGCTTACAGAAGGGTATGGAGACTTTGATGCTAACAAAAAATTTGAAAGACAATTAAGTGCTGATTTAATGACTGCAG
>MDTG01325388.1_pt1 | contig 21323 bp, 18 predicted proteins | sample 811421 | NCBI WGS metagenome assembly MDTG01 (sample SAMN05326645, study PRJNA326480) | marine metagenome | isolation source: seawater | place: Pacific Ocean: South East | collected 2011 | reverse complement strand
GATTTATATTTCCCAGAATTTATTGATGATCCTATTGACCTCTGAGGCATTTTCCATTTGGACCATGTGACCTCCATCCTCAAGAATATTTACCTCGACTTGATTGGGCAGGCTTCCGGCATGGTCTACCGGCAAAATCCGGTCTTCTTTCCCCCAAATTACCAGGGCCGGTATATCTTTTGATTCCAGAACATTATGTAAAATCTCAACCTGTTTGTCTCCGTCAATGAAGAAGTCCGTGATGGTTTGGAGACAGACTTGAACCCCATCGATGCGCTTAAACTTCAGTAGATCATCGATTAATTGACGAGTAACAAGCGAAGAGTCTGTGAACAATTGCTTAACAAACGGCTTAAGTTCCCGACGATTTTGGCTTTGAGTAAATCCCCGCAGGTAGTCACCATTGATTTCTTTACCCAATCCTGCACTGCCAATCAATGTGAGGGAGCGTACCATTTCCGGATGTGATTTCGCCATTTGCAAGGCTATGGCCCCTCCCATCGAATGACCGACCCAGTCTGCTTCCTGTAGGTCCAGTTCATTCATAAACTGCCGAAGGGTTTCTGCCATGAAGACTAAACTACCGTCTCCCACATCTTTGCTGGAACTTCCGTGACCGGGGAGATCGATGGCAATCACGGTACGATTTGAGATCAGTGCTTGATGATTGAAAAGCCAGTTGTTGAGGTCTCCCCCAAATCCATGTAGTAGGAAAGCAGTTTTTACTGCATCTCCCTGACATAAATAGTTGATACTCAATTCACCAATTTTGACAGTTTCTGATTTCGGGCCGCTGTCTTCTTCACCATCTTCTTCAGGAATAAAATTATCCTGAAATTCCTGAATGAAGGTGTTAATTTCCTCGTCAGTGACCTCTTCCTCGGTGATCACTCCAAGCAAGGCACCAACTGGGAGAGTTTCCCCTGGGACGGCTACTACACGACGTAGGATGCCTGATTCTGAAACTTCTACAGCACTGGTGATCTTGTCGGTTTCGACATCCACCACCTCCTTGCCTGAATTGACGGTTTCACCTTCCTCTATGAGCCAATCTCCCACTATTCCCTCTTTCATGGTAAGGCCCCACTTGGGCATGGTAATGACTTTAATGTTGTTGCTCATGGTCTTTCTTAGTTGCTGAGGATTTTCTGAACGGACTTGATAATCTTTTCTGGTGAAGGAATGTAAAGATTCTCCAAAATGGGTGAAAACGGAACAGGTGTATGGGGAGCAGTCACCATCTCAATAGGAGCCTTGAGAGACTTGAAGGCTTGCTGCGCAACTGTGGCCGAAATATCGGAGGCAATACTGCAACGTGGATTAGCCTCATCCACAACCACCAGTTTGCCGGTGTTCTCCACACTTTCAATGACCGTCTCCATGTCGATAGGTGACAGAGTCCTCAAGTCAACCACCTCAACGTCGACACCGTCCTTGGCCAGTTGCTTGGCTGCCTCAACTGCATGATGGACCATCAATCCATAAGAGACGATGGTGACATCCTCCCCTTCACGTACTATATTAGCTTCCGCAAACGGAATGGTATAGAGTTCCTCAGGGACATCTCCCATAATGTCGTAAGTATTTTTGTGTTCGCAAAAGATGACCGGGTCGTTGTCCCGAATCGACTGGATCATCAATCCCTTGGCGTCATAGGGGCTAGACGGACAGACCACCTTGATGCCAGGAATATGTGTGAAAATGGGGGTCAGCGTTTGTGAGTGCTGCGAGGCGGCTGAAATCCCTCCTCCATACATCGTACGTATAACTACAGGAGTTTCTGCTTTTCCTCCAAACATATACCTGAACTTTGCTGCTTGATTAAATATTTGATCAAAACACACCCCAAGAAAATCAATGAACATCAATTCTGCAACCGGACGCATCCCACAAGTTGCTGCACCAATGGCGGCGCCGATAAATGCAGATTCGGAAAGTGGAGTGTCCAGTAGGCGTTTGCCATATTTACCATAGAGTCCCTTGTAAATCCCCATAGCGCCGCCCCAGGCATCATCTTCTCCTGGACTGCCCGCACCGCCAACAATATCCTCTCCCAATAAAATCACGGAGGGATCTCTTTCCATTTCTTGATCAAAGGCCTCTGTGATTGCTTCCTTTATTGTTATGTCACGTGCCATTTTTTATCCTTTATTTAGTAATTAACATAAACATCTGTGAGTAAATCTGCTTCGGTGGGTCTGGGAGCCTTCTGAGCCTCATCAAATGCTTCATCGATCAAGTTTTTAATCTCTAGATCAATGTCGTCTAAATCACTTTGGGGCAAAGCCTCCACCTGGGTCACCTGTTGAACAAATTTTTTCAAACAATCCCGATTTTTACGAAGTTCTTCAACTTCACCAGAACCCCGATAGGTTTGAGCATCACCCTCAAAATGCCCATAGAACCGGATCATGTTGCACTCCAGCAGGCTGGGTCCACCTCCATCTCGTGCCCGGTTGATAATCTCATCTGCTGCCTCATAAACTGCAAAAAAGTCAGTGCCGTCAACGGTGACACCCGGCATTCCGAAACCCAAGGCACGATCTACATAACTATCAACCGCCACACCATAATCTCTAGAGGTAGCCTGGGCATAGCCATTGTTCTCAACCACAAAGATGATAGGGAGATCCCAAACGGCAGCCAAATTAAGGCTTTCCAAAAAATTTCCAGCATTAGATGCACCGTCTCCGAGGAAACTTACGCCTACACTTCCATCGTTCTTATATTTGGATGCCAAGGCTGCACCACAGGCTAACGGAGCACCTGCCCCCAAAATGCCATTGGCGCCCATCATGCCTTTGTCCAGATCCGCAATGTGCATGGAGCCGCCCTTACCATGACAGGTGCCACTAGACCTACCGTATAGCTCAGCAACCATGCCTTTCACTTCAACGCCTTTGGCAATACAGTGCCCATGTCCCCGATGTGTGCTCGAGATATGATCATCTTGGCGTAGGTTCATCATGATACCGACACCAGAGGCCTCCTCTCCGGCATATAAATGGACAAATCCCGGTAAGTCACCGGTAGCGAACTCTACGTGCACACGTTCTTCAAATTCCCGGATCGTCTTCATCATCCGATACGCTTGAAGCAGTTCATCCTTCATTAGAGGTAAAGGTGTATTATTCATTGGTTCTCCTTTATAGTTCATTTGGATAAATAGACTCGACACAGGCTCTGAATTGGTCTGTTTTTACAGCGTAATGCATGCATGCGCTTACATTTATCGTTTTAAATGCGTTCTCAACTAATGTCACCTTAACCTGATCCCCGGGCCCAAAATCAATCTCCCGCTCACCATCCAGAGCGATCATCCCGGACTCAGAACTGATGGGAATCGTCTCTTGCGACGAAATATTTTCAAAGTTCTGCACCCCAACAGGTTTAATTAGTCCTGGTGCAATCGGAACTTGGATCACGGTCTGTGCTATTTCTGGGGACTGCAAGGTGACATGCAATCCAAAGGGCTCTTGCCTGCTAACGGGTCTCAAGATTCCTGCAATTGCAGACAACCCAATTACCTCCGGATCAGCATATGTAACAAACAACTCTCGAAAATTATCACTACGCCAGAGGGCTCGAGTTCCTTTGAATCTATCAGTGGTCACAGTAACATCCACAATAGCAATATCTGATTTTTCTCCTTCGTTTTTTTCTACCCTCAGCATTTTATTCTGGGAAACTGCGATTTCCGGGGAGATTTTACCTGTTGCAGCCAGCCCTACTGCCAGTCCGGTGATGGTGGATTCCCTCTGTTCAGGGAAGGCATTATTAGTTCCTGTAGAAATACCGGCAAGACAGACCTGACCACAGTACTTGGCCACGGCCCTGTGTGTACCGTCTCCTCCAAGGACGATAATTGCCTCAACCCCTTCTTGAACCATTGCCTGAGTCGCAGCAAAAGTATCCTCTACCGAACCATTAACAGGAGTGTCAGTATAATCCAAGTTAGGGAAATCAACATGTCCCAGTTTTTTTTCATGTTCCAAACTGCGTTTCAAGTGCCGACTAATCCCTCCATTCTCCGGCATCATAAGCACCGTTGACACACCACAGGAACCCAGAGATGCCATTACCCGAAGTACGATATTAGATCGGTCCGCAATGGTCATACAGGCCGCATTAGCAATCACCCGGCGAATGTCTCTCGCAGAAACTGGATTAGCAATAATACCGACTTTCATTTTATCTACTAACTTTTAACAGCAAATTAACATTAGATGGTAAAGTCCTCTCGGACCGTCTTATGGATCAGTTGTTCAATCAAAGGGCCAGTTTCTATAAATTCAGGGTCGTGTTCAATGAAACCTTGAAAGTATTCACCTTTTTTCACCAGGCAATCCACAAACTGAGTAATATTTTAATCACATATGCCGTCGTGGCATTCAAGAAGTGGTCAATCCTAGCATGGATTATATAGTGGTAAATTGACAAAAAGATAACTAATTCATGCTGTCCTAATCTTCTTGTCCTAAACTAGGATTAATGTAATTTAAAATAATTAAATTAAAAAAAATTATAAGCTTATTGTCATTTTAAAATTAAGTATTTCTTAACAACTTTAGATGGAAATGATACTTGTCTTAATTTTTTGCAAAAATTTTTCCATTATTATCAACACGAATTATGTTGTTTACTGAAATATTGTTAAGAAAAAATATCTTACCATTAGTATTTTTTATTTCAATACTTGTTATTAAATCATGATATCCAAGTCCAAAATGAAAACGTGGATCTTCTGAAGAAAGATAACTACTGCCAGTATGCCACTCCCTTTTTAATTCTTTACCATCAGGGAGTTTTACAACAACAACTGTACCAGGTAAAAAACCTTCCATTTCCAAAACTATCCAGTTCCCAGGAGGATTAACATTTTGAAGTAACCTTGCTCTTCCTCCGTTGACTCCTATGGCCAAATCTAGATCCCCATCATTGTCATAATCTGCGAGGGCACTACCTCTGGAAAGAATTGGACCAATTTCAGACAAACCAATAGTATCTTTCAAGAGTTTAAACTTTTTTGGATTACCTTCGGTATCTAAATTTAAATAAAAATTAACATTTTCAGCTGCCATTTCTTTATTAAAAATCGGTGTATGTCCATTAACAATCAATAAATCCAAATCTGTATCATGGTCAAGATCAGCAAAATGAACTCCCCAGCCTGTATGATTGTTGCCAAACTCATGCAATCCAATGTTGTAGGTACTGTATTTAAAATTTAATGATCCGCTATCAGCTGTCTGGTTTCGATAGATAGCATTTAATTCAATGTCCCAATTTGTAACTACAAGGTCATTGAAACCGTCATTATCCCAATCACCACTTGCGACACCCATACCACTTCCTCGATCTGCCGTATCAGAAGATTCAAATGTATCGATATAAACGAAACCGGTATTATTTTCAGCAGTTTCGTAAGCAAAAAGTCTATTCGGCTGGCCATCATTGGCAATATAAAGATCTAGGTCCCCATCATTATCCAGGTCAGAGAAAATGGCTCCTAAAGTGCGCTCATCATTTGTCAAACCCACTTCTTCTGTAACATTTCTAAATTTAAACTTACCTGAAATGTCAGGCCCCTGATTCAGGAAAAGTTGGTCACCTATTCCATAATGATTCATTGGGAAATCATCCAGAGGATTGTGGACAATATGAAAACGATTTACATAGCCACCAATAAAAAGGTCAATTAATCCATCGCCATTTAAGTCTGCAGCAGCAGCAGCAGAATGCCAGTCACCTTTCTTATCAGGTCCGCCACGCACTGTATTTAGTAATCCTGCTTCCTTCGCACCCTCAGTAAATGTCCCGTCACCATTGTTCCAAAGTAAAGCATCTTTACCTTCGCCGGTAATGAAAATATCAAGTCTTTGATCGTTGTTGAAATCAGCTGCAATGCACCCATTCCCCTGAAGGGATATATCTGACTTGCTAGAATGACTTACATCAATAAACTTGCCTTTGTTATTTTGGTAGAGTTGGTTTCTTGGTAGTCCACCATTTTCTTCCCAAAACTCAATTTCCGGCTCAGTATGACTATTTACAAGGTAAAGATCCTGCCATCCGTCATTATTAAAATCTATCCAACATAATCCTCCACTCACCATCAGGGGCTGATCTGCATGAATTTCATTTGCAAAAGCACCATGAACAAAATTCAAACCCAGTTCCTTTGTTACATCTTTAAAATGCCAACCAGATTTTGTTGAGGAAACAGGTCCTGATATTATATTATTTTGATCGGTTTTCGTTTCAATTTTTGCCTTTAATCTTTTAGGTAGAGGATCCAGCTCCAACCCACTAGGAACCATTTCAGGAATTAAATGTCTCAAGTCTGACGCATTAGGGTCAGTGAGAGCTTTTAGGAATGAAACTAATTGTTCTATTTCGTTCTCAGTTATCTCCATTCCTTCCTTTAACTCTGGTGCAAGTGAATGTAACTGCCTTTCTAGTCTAGTAGGCATTACACTGCTGTAATAAGTAGCAGGAATATTCACGGAAGGGTCATAATTAAGAGAATGAATCATCATGTCCGCATGGTGCCTGATGACTTTCTCAAGGGTTGGATACGCCCCATTATGAAAATAAGGGCCAGTCAAAGAAACATTCCTTAAACTTGGAGTTCTAAATTTGTACTGATCTCTGAAGTCAAAAGTAACATGTGATCTTCCATAATCTTCCCTGCCGGTTGTGCCACCACCTTTTCCAGGGCCTATTTGTGGTACTAAAAGATTGTGGAAATCAAAATCTGTCATCATGTCACCACTATGGCAACTAGAACAGTTAACACTTGGCTTTATTGCACCATAAAACAAGAGTGCGCCTTTTTTTTGTTTTTTTGTAAGAGCATTTTTATTTCCATTTATATAGTGATCCCATGGTGATTCATTAAAAATAAGGCTTCTTTCGAAAGCAGCAATTGAAGAGGATACTTGAAGTAAGTCAATCTTGCTCTTTCCAAAGATTTCTTTAAACCGTTTTGTATAATATTCATTTTCCTCTAGTCGTTTAACAACCATATCCCTCACTAAGTGAGAAACTTTAGGTCCAAAACTAATTCCTGCCATTTCAGCAGTTGACACTATTGGAAATAGAACCTGTGCAGCTAAAGGGTCCTTTAATCCAAGTTTGTTCACCTCTGGTTCAAGAGTTTTTACTGGATCTCCTGATATTTTTTTCTCAACCCTGCCATCCCAAAATTGGGTTCTTAAAAGATGACTGTTAATGATTGATTGACTGTTCCGGGGTATAAGTCTCCCAATAAAAGGGTTTGAAATTTTTTCATTTACAGAATTCCTATATTCATCACTGACACTTATTTCCTTGCCAAAAAAACGTTCAACACCCAAGCCCACCCCACCTACTCCTATGGGAAGGACTCGACCATCTGTCATTGCAAAGATTGGATGGTGGCATGTTCCACAAGATAAAGATTTGTCCCCAGACAAGATGGGGTCGAAGAAAAGTTCAGCACCCAGTTTTGAAAGCTGAGAATTTTCTTCTTTAAGATGCATCCCAGGAAAAGGATTCAGATTTTTTATGTTGATGATCTTTGTAAGGGAAGAATCAATGTTTGTAATTGATTTAACTTGGCTTATGTTCTGATTTTTTCTTTCAGAAAGAGAGTTGTTTCCAGGAATCAGATTGTCTACTTCATTCGATGGGTCTGTTTGAACATGTAAAAGACGTCCTCCATCCATTTCAGTAATTAAGATCCCCCCTTCTGAATAAGCAAGCATTGATGAAGGCAAGGAAAGGTTATTCAAAATAGTCTGAAGTTCTCCTTTTTTGTTCAACCTACTTAATCTTCCTGTTTCACGGCGGAAACCATAGTTTGGTCGACTAATTTCCCTATGCTGTTTCTTCTCGCTGAAGCAGGGATATTTAGAATCATACTTAGCGTATTCAAGTAACAAAATCCGACCATTTTGATCTAAAGCTATATCAATAGGTAGGTTTAGATTTTCAACAACGGTCCTTTGATTGTTGAATTTATCAACTGCAACAAGTTTTCCCGAACCAGATGGATACGGACATCCCCCAAATAGCGTAACAAAAAACTCATCCTTTATTCTTATAATACCAGTGGGGACCGCTTCAATTTTGTTGTTTGGATTTTTTGGATCTTCAAGAAAACCAAAGTGATGACTAAAAATTAATTTTCCTTCATTATTTGTTGTGGCCAGAGCATTTTTAAAGGAATCTGTTACTACTGGTTGGCCAGATTTATCAAATACAATGTCAAAAGGGTTTATCAGTTTTTTCTCTTCATGCTCCAACATAAAAGCATTCAAGCCCTCTGGCTTGAATGGGAGAGCCGGAAGAATATTATCCTTTTTGATTTTTAGTTCCCATAAATGACCAAGACCAAATGTCCCTGTATAAATAGACATCCCATCTGGAGCAATTGAAATTAAGGAAGTACTAGGAAAGTCTCCTGATTCACGCCTGCTCGATATCCCGGAAATCAGTCGACCTAGATCACCTTTGGATGTTAAAAGGCTTATACCACCACTAAAATCATCCTTACTTGTTCCTTCTTCAGAAATTAATATACCTTTGTCTGGCAGTTCAGCCAAACCAGTAGGATTAAAGAGTCCTTCAGCTATAACAGTAATGTGTGGTTTAGCATAAATAGAATTAATTTTGATGAAAAAAAATAAAGTAATAATGTTCAATAAAATATAAAATATATTTTTATTTATTTTTATTAAATTCATTTATTTTATGATCCAAATATCATCATTAAATAAATTAATTACTTATGATCTTACCATTAGGCATGATTGTTTTAAATAAAATTGATTTTTTTAATTGATTTAAGGAGATTTTAGCATTTTTTAAATCTGTTTCCGTTAAATTTGTTTTTGTTAAATCCGAACCTTTTAAATTTGAATTTCTTAGATTAGCTCTTTTCAAGTCTGTTGAATTAAGATTGGCATCTCTTAGATCTGATACAACAAGGAAAACTCCTTGAAGCTTAGCTCCAGTCAAATTAGCTTTGTATAAAACAGTACCACTCATCTTTGCTCCATTTAAATTTGCATAGGACAGATTGGCTTCATTTAGTTCTGCAGCAGTTAAATCAGCAAATGACAAATTTGCTCTTTCAAAATTTGCCCCATGAAAGTATGCTTTGAAGAGGTTGGCTCTCATAAGATTAGCCCCTTTTAGGTTGGCTCCTTTTAAATCAGCTTTTTCCAGGTTAATTTCACTTAGGTCAGCTCCTGTTAATTTGGCCCCATCTAATCTTGCCCCCTTTAAATTTGCCCCTCTTAACTGGATACCTGTAAGATTGCTCCACTTCATGTTTGCCAGCATGAAGTTCCCATTGTTTACTTTTAAAAATGATAGCTTGGCTCCCTCTAGCATTGCCAGGTCAAAAACAACGCCTCTAAGATTGGCATGCCTGAAATCTGCTTTGTTAAGATAAGCCTGTCTAAAGGATGTACCTCTTAAATCTGCACCCTGAAAATTTGTATTTCCTAATACCGATTTTTCAAGATTAATGTTCGTTAGATCTGCCTTGCTAAAGTCACAATTCCAACATTCATTTGTTGATTTTAATTTTTTTATATCTTTAGGCTCATAAGAACATATAGCAAAAGGAAAGCTAAAGAATAAAAAAATAATTAATATATTTTTTCTTATCATAAAAAAACATTATTTTACCCCTTTAAAGCTCCAGCTGTCAGTCCAGAGGCAAAGTATTTTTGGAATGGAATATAGATAACAGCGATAGGAATGATGATTAAAAGAAGCCCAGCGGACATAGTCGCGTAAAATGTATAGTAATTACTGCTATACTCTCTTAAGAGCCCCATAGGGACGGTCAACAATGTCTCACGGGTATTGAGGATCATCACATAGAGCAGGTGGTTCCATGAATTCAGGAAGGCAAACATCCCTACCGATGCGATTCCCGGGGTAATTACTGGGACCACAATATTCCATATGATGCGGAATCTTGAAGCGCCGTCAATGTAGGCTGCCTCTTCCAGGTCTTCATCAATAGTGTCACAAAAACTTTTTATCATCCAGATAGAGAAAGGAAGCACCATTCCAGTCATAGCAATGATCAGCCCTGTATAAGTATTGAGCATCTTCAGGTTTCTGTACATGACATAGAGTGGAACTACAATTGCGATGTAGGGAAACATCTGTGTATTGAGGATAAGAATCATCAGCGATCTCCTGCCAAAAAACTGAAACCTTGAAAACCCATATCCTGTCATTATTGCTAATACTATACTCAAAAATGTCACTGCACCTGAGACAATCAACCCATTAATAACTAAACCAATAAAAGGGGAGACACTGGGCCATGCTGGTGACTTGTTTATGGCTATCGTTCCGTCTAATTGATTTTCATAGCGTCCAGTTAAAGGCATTAAATAATTCTCCAGCGTGAAACTCTTTGGCAACCAATGAATTGGACTGATGATTGTTTCTCGATTTTCGATGAACGAGGTTTTCAGAAGCCATAATACTGGAAAAAGGACTGCAATTATACCTGCAGTAAGAACAATTTTCCTGCTGGCTTCTGTTATTGATTTTTCAAGTCTTATTTTTTGTAATGCCATCAGACCACCTTCATTGCTTTAATATAAACAACTGAAAAAATCATAAGTATTAACAGCCAAATTACCCCAAGGGCGCTTGTATATCCAAGGTCTAAGACCTTAAATGCCATTCTCTGAGCCAGGATGACCAGTGTTTCAGTTTGAGAAAAAGGCCCTCCTTCAGTGGTAGCATAGATCAGGTCGAAAAAATTAAATCCCCAAACCATTGAAAGTATGGTTGTGATAACAATAATATTTTTAAGATAAGGAAGAATAATGTACCTAAATTTTGCGATGCCACCAGCTCCGTCAATCATCGCTGCCTCTTCAATTGGCTTTGGTATGCTTTTAAGACCAGCAAGAAACATTGTCATGAAAAATGGAAAAGCCAGCCACGAAGTGACAATTATGATGAACCATGGAGCAAACGATGGATCGTTAAAAACATTTATTTTATTTTCAATAATGCCAAACATCATCATCAGTTCAACCATGACCCCCATCCTCTCATCGAACAAGTAGATGCACATGTAAGCAATACATACCCCCGGCATGATCCATGGAAGCACAAGGACAGCTCCTATCACTCTTGAACTTCTTCCCTCTCTGTTAAGGGCTAAAGCCATCATGAGGCCGACAACAGCACCAAAAATTGTCCATAACCCCGTCATGAATATTGTATTAGAAACTGCATTCCAGAAGTAATCATCTGCAAAAAGCTTCTCATAGTTTCCAAAGCCAGTAAATTTTGCCTTCCTTAGTTTAAGGAGATGGGCTTTATAAAAGCTTAATAGGATTCCATAACCCAAGGGATAAATAACAATAGCAAAGATCCAAACTAATCCCGGTGTGACAAGTAAAACTCCAAACCATTTTTTCCGCTGCTCAAGATTCATACTTGAGAAATTTAAAATATTCGTCATGAAAAAATATTTTATATTGATTAACTAAAACAATTTTTATGGATTTAGAGAATGTTTGCTTCAGTAAAAGTTTATTTTTTTTAAATTAAATCTAGACTAAGAATTGCCTGAAAAATGTTTTAATATTTCCCAGGCAAAATAAAATTAAAATTTTTAATTAAAGACCTAAAATGATTGAACAAGTCTGATCAGCCATTTTCACAAGATCTTCAATCGGATCGTCTGTTAGAAGAGCTTTGTTCTGTATATCGGAGAGGATCTTACCACAGTTAGGCCAGTCATCACTCAAGGGAACAGATTTCAAGTACGGGAGTACTTCATTGAGAAAGCCCTCATGGATCGGGTTTTGGTAAACTTCTACTTTACGTGAATTCTGCCCTTTCATACTTGGAGTGATTGCCCCCATTGGTGTTGTATAGAGATCGATTCCTTTGTCGCTACTGACCCAATATTCAACAAAACGCATAGCCTCTTCCTGATGCTCGCTCTGTGCAGAAATGGCCATGGCGTGACCAATCCCTGATACTTCGGGCTTTTCACCTTTTTTTAAAACAGGATTGGCCTCCACTGATAGGACGTTAAAAATTTTATCGCCACCAAGTTTTTCGGGGTTCGATTGCCTTGCAATTCCAAGAAAATAAGGACCGTCAAAGTGGGTCACTGTCTCATAATGTGACATAGCATTTCGGCCGGTATTACCTAATTCAGCAACGCATCCCTCGTTATTCAATTTTCTTAGAGTCGACAGCATTGTTCTATATTCGGGCACATCCAGCCCTGTCTTTTTGTTTTTTATACTTTCAGGATTCATTGGATAAACATTAAAATTCCAGTACTGATAAAGATTGAACTCAAGTGGCCCCCCTTTTTGTGTAGCTTGCAACGTTATCATTCGCACATCAGAACCCGCCTTTTTTAAGGTTTGACAGTTATATAAAAGGTCGTCCCAAGTTTCATTTTTCTTAAGATTGTACTTTTTCATGAGTTCCTGGTTTGTCCAAAGTCCCCAAGGAGTCAATGCAGAAGGAACGGCAACTTGCTCTCCATCAAGAACATAGGTAGACAGGGCTCCTGGTGGTAAATCAGCTAAAAAATCTTTGCTGGCAATTTCATTCAGATCTTGCAGCACACCGGCTGAACCAAGGGAATAGAACCATTCTGCATCGAGCATCATCACATCTTCAGCATCACCTGCCGCCGCTCTCATCATTAACTTTTGCCGGGTTTCAGACCAGCCCCCGCCCCTCATATCTACTTTAATGTCAGGATTCTCTTTTTCAAACTCTGCCACAACCGCTTCAACCATTGGCTTGAAGTTAGGTTCTGACCACATCCAGGCATCAAACGTAATGGTCGTTTTTGCATGTAGTGATGTACATACGATGACTGAACCAATCAATAGTACTAATTTAATAAGTTTCATAAACATCCTTTATAATATAATTTCAATATGACATTATTGACATATCAGAAATATGTTTATATATTAACACAAAATTATCGTCAAGATTTTTTTAATAAAATAATTTTATTATATTGATATTATGCTAAAATTATCAATGAAATCAGTTTATAAGAGCTTCAACTCAACAGAGGTGATTCACGGTATTGACCTAAACGTCAATGAAAATGAGTTTGCAGTTTTTGTAGGCCCTTCTGGATGTGGTAAATCAACATTGCTTCGTTTGATTGCAGGGCTTGAGGATGTGAACAAAGGTGAAATCAGCATAGAAGGAGAACGAGTTGAACACCTTCCTCCAGCCAAAAGAGGAATTGCAATGGTCTTCCAATCCTATGCGCTATATCCTCATATGACAGTCCATGAAAACATGTCATTTGGTCTAAGACTCGCCAAAGTTAACAAACAAATCATTCAGAAAAAAGTTCAAGAAGCTGCTGATACGCTTCAAATCAGCGAATTACTTCAAAGAAAACCTAAAGAACTCTCTGGAGGACAAAGACAAAGAGTCGCCATAGGAAGGGCAATAGTAAGGGAGCCTAAAATTTTTCTATTTGATGAGCCTCTTTCAAACCTCGATGCGAAGTTGCGTGTACAAATGCGGATCGAGTTGACTAAACTTCACCAGAAGCTTAAGGCGACAATTATTTATGTGACTCATGATCAAGTCGAAGCGATGACAATGGCAGATAAGATTGTCGTTCTCAATGAGGGTAAAGTTGAACAGATTGGGAGTCCACTTGAACTGTATAATAAACCTGTAAATAAATTTGTTGCTGGATTTATCGGTTCACCTTCAATGAATTTTTTAGATGGTTCAATTACAGGTATTTCAAATAAGGGAGTCGAAGTGCAAATTGGAAAGAACTCAAAATTAATAACTAATTTTAGCCCCTTAAAAAATTCCACAACAGGGGACTCGGTTAAATTCGGCCTACGACCTGAACACTGCAAGTTAGAAGAAAATGGGGATTGCAAAATAACGGGTGAGGTATTTGCTGTTGAGCGACTTGGGGGAGAGACTTATCTTTATCTACTTACCGATGAAGGTGCGGAAATGACAGTACATGCACCTGGAGATCGCGTTGTTTCTGTGGGTGAAAAAATCACAATTGGTGTTGACAAACATGAATGCCATCTCTTTGATGGTGAGGAATTGAGTTTTGCAAGAATAGCCTGATTAAGTTTGATCAACTCCAAAAAAACAACGAAAAGAGAAATTTTATGAAAAGTTTGTCCGCAACCTGGACAGATTCAAAAGTATTAAATGTTGAGTATATCGACTTGTCGGATCCAAAAGATGATGAAGTCCAAATTAAAGTCAAGAGTGCTGGAATTTGCGGGTCGGACTTACATTATATAAGAGGAGATAAACCAGTAACTGTTGGAAGTATTCCAGGTCATGAAATTGGAGGTTTTATAAGTGCCGTTGGTAAGAATGTTAAACACCTGAAAGAAGGGGACCTAGTTGGTATAGAGCCTGTTGTGCGATGTGGTGTCTGCAGATTTTGTATCACTGGCGCTTATCAGGTTTGTGGGGACCGTGGTCTTGTTGGTGAGGTGTACAATGGAGGTATGAGTGAATATGTAAATGTACCTGGCTATACAGCATTTAAAACTCCCAATGGTTTTGATTCTGAATTGGCGGCACTCGCAGAACCACTGAGTTGTTCTACATATGGACTTGAAAGAATCAACCTATGTTCTCATGAAAATGTGTTAATCATAGGCGCAGGAACCGTGGGTCTTGGAGCATTAATTGTGGTCAAGGCAATAGGAGCAAGTTCTGTAATAATAGCCCGTCATCCAAAACAAAAGGATACCGCCTTTAAACTAGGTGCTGATGAAGTTCTTGGAGATGATGAACAAGGGCGTGAACGCCTTAATGAGCTAGTGAAAGAACATGCATTTGATGCTGTTATTGAAACTGTCGGAGGCCATGGTGATACACTTAATCAATCTTTAGAATCTGTAAGGCCTTTAGGTAGGGTACTTGTGCTGGGAGTGTTTATTTCAAAAGTCTCTATAGATGCATTCTATTTACTAGATCGTGAAATGGTTGGGGCTGTTCTTTATGGAAATATGAAAGGAAAACCAAACTTTCAAATGGCATTAGACGTAATTAACGATCACAAAGAATCAACAAGGTCATTAGTAACACATAGATATAAATTAAATTACGTCCAAACTGCATTTAGTTCAGCTATGGACAAGTCAAAGGAATCAATTAAAGTACATTTACAGATAAACTAATCAAAAATATTTTAAACATAAAAGTGAAAGCACTACAAGTTATGTCAAGAGGTGTAGCAGAGTTCATCAGTACACCTACTCCTGAAATTAAATCTGGTTTTGCCCTAGTTAAACCTAAATATATTACTTTATGTGGAAGTGATATTTGGATGCTACACCACTGCCCAGACGAAATGTATCCATTCGATCCGGGTACGACGGGCCATGAAGTCATTGCTGAAGTGGAAAAAATAGAAGGGAAGCATGAATTCATTAAAACAGGGGATCATTGTTTAGCCATTGCTCCAGATCATAAGGCCATGGCAGAATATTATTTAGCTCCCATAAAAAATTTAATCCCACTAGCAGAATCTAATAAAAAACTCGAAGAATTATTGATGGCCCAGCAATTGGGTACAGTAATCTACGCATGTAAAAATCTCCCAAATATTATTGGAAAAACAATAGTTGTTGTCGGACAAGGAAGTGCAGGTTTATGGTTTAATTTTGTTCTAAAACGCCTAGGTGCAAAAAAAATTATTGGAATAGACAGGCATGATCATCGGAACAAAATGAGTAAATCATTTGGAGCAACACATTTTGTAAATAATATAAAAAATAATCCAATTGAAATTGTAAAAGAACTCAACGATGGGAAATTAGCTGATATTGTTGTAGAAGCAGCTGGTACTGAGTCTTCAATAAATCTTTCAATTGAACTTGCAGAAAGCGATTCTGGATTTATTCTTCAATTTGGTGTTCCTCATGAACCCATAAATGTTAAATATTCGCATATGTTTAGAAAGTGCTTGACAAAAAAATCAATCGTTCATGCAGCAAGAGAAACTGGTCATTCTTCAACTGTTGAGGCGATGAAATACATAGCTGAAGGCATTGTTGATGCTTCCATACTATTAACGCACAGATTTTCGTTTGAAGATGTCCATAAAGCATATGATTTGCAAAAAGACCCTAAAGATGGAGCATTAAAGATAATTGTTGAAATGTAAGAATAAGGCGGTTTATTAAATCTGATTATGAAAGCGGTGATTTTTTTTCAGTTAAATAAAATTAACAATAATATAAGAATTAACTTGGTTTTTAAGGAAGCTTCTTAATACGAGCTTTTTTAAAAAAAACTAACGTTCATTCTACTCAGTTTTTGCAAAACCATCAGTCTCTTCATTAAAGTAGACTTTTCACTCCTTTAATTAATAGCACTTATTCAGTGGAAGCCTGAAAGAAGTTAAAGCGATCGTTAATTAGGAACTTTACAGGCATTACCCTGGAATTGAGGATGCTCTTGAATCGGGATTCGCCTTGGCCATTGACGGTGTGGTCATAACAAACCCAGGTTATGAGAAACTCAAAGAAACTTCAGAGGTAAGATTTCTTTCACCAATGCAGGGTGTGTAAAAAAAATTAAAAATTAATAATGAACAAACAATTTGAAGGAGTATATCCGGCCTTAATCACTCCAATGGATTCGAATGGGAATCTGAATGAAGCCGCACTTAGGAAGGTGATTGAATTTAATATCAGTGCAGGAGTTCATGGTTTTTGGGTGGCAGGGGGTAGTGGTGAAAGTGTGTTACTTGAAGATGAGGAAAATTGCCGTATTGCACAAATTGTAAATGAAGAGTCCAAGGGGAGAGTAAAAAACATCATGCACGTTGGAACCCCTTCTACTGCACGTTCAGTAAAACTGGCTGAGCATGCAGCTAAATCAGGTATTGATGCAATCTGCTGTGTCCCCCCCTTTTTCTATAGACAGAGTGATGAAGCCATTGTGGAACATTACAGGGTAATTGCAGCTGCTTCAGATCTGCCTTTTTTTGTTTATAATCTTCCACAATCAACCCAAGTTGAAATCACCCCGGATTTAATGCAGAAGATCAAAGAAAAGATCCCCCAATTAGTTGGTCTGAAACACTCAGCACCATATATTGGTCCTATTCGTCAATTCAGAGACATGGGACTTTGTTGTATGATGGGAAACTCAAGACTAATGCTACAAGCATTGATGATGGGTGCTTCAGGCTGTATAGACGGACCTCCTGGTATGGTACCTGAGATATTTATTGATATCTGGAACAGTTTTCAATCAGATGATTTTCAACAAGCAAGAGTTTCACAAGAAAAAGGTGCACAAATTGCGGCATTAGTTGATAACACAAAAATGCATGCATATTACAAAGCTTTTATCAGTGAAAGAATTGGTGTTAACTGCGGGCAACCCCGTCCTCCCTTTGAAGGACTGACTTCTTTAGAACATAAAGAATTGTTAAAGATTATGGTTCAAATGAAAATAAAGACTTTTTAGTAATTATAAAAATAATGATTATTAACAACTTAAATATGAAATTATTTTATTATGGAAAAACGTAAAATTGGTAATTCGGATTTATACTGTTCATCTATCGGTTTCGGTACATGGGAAATGAGTTCAACAATGTATGGAGATATAGACATTAAAGATATTACAAGGGCGGTACATACTGCAATTGAATATGGAATAAACCTTTTTGATACTGCAGAGGTTTACGGACCATTTCATTCTGAGATAATCTTAAACAAAGCTCTTGGTGAAAAAAGAAAAGACGTAATAATTGTTGATAAGGTTGGATTCGCATTTGACGATGAAAAAAGGGAAATTTTAGGAGAATTTGGAGGTGTTTTGGGACGTTGTTCTGAATACTCACATATCATAAAACGTACTGAAGGTTGCTTGAGTCGTTTAAATACAGAATTTATTGATTTGATGCTTATTCATTGGCCAGATTTCAATACTTCATTGGATGAACCGATGAAAGCACTAGAAAAACTTAAGCAAGATGGAAAAATAAGATATGGAGGAGTTTCTAACTTTAATATTGAAATGATGGATTACTGTTTGAAATACACTGATATTATTGCCAATCAGGTTGGTTATCATATGTTTGATCAACGAATGGATAAGTCTATCATTCCATATTGTGAGGAAAAAAACATAGGATTTATGGGTTATGGTACACTTGGGTATGGCCTTCTAACAAATTCATTTAATGTTGAAACAGTGTTTCCAGATAATGACTGGAGAAAATGGAAAGGTGGAGACTGTTTTTGGCTTCCACTCTTCAAAAAAAAATATTTTGAAAGAGAACTTAAAGTTGCAGATAAATTGAATGACCTTGCAAGAGATTTTTATAAAACATTACCTCAACTTGCAATTGCATGGGCTTTAAGAAGAAAATCAGTTTCCGTGTCACTTGTTGGAATGCGTAATGAAGATGAATTGAAACAAAACATTGAAGCATCTCAGTGGCAACTAGAAGAAGAAGTATTATTGAAAATTAAACAAATTTTTGAAGAAGAAAATTGCCCAACTTTTTTTGACTATCCAATGGCATTAAATGATTAATAATACATCAGAAAAATAAATGTTGGGATCAAAAAATATTCTCAATAAAACACCTAAAATTCTATGTGTTGGAGCCTTGACTTGGGACTCACTTTATCGGCTAGACCAAATGCCATTCGGAGAAGGTAAATTTTTAGCCAGTGAGGCAATTCACATGGCATCGGGTATGGCAGCCAATGCCGCTACTGCAGCATCGCGTCAGGGTGCCGAGGTTTCCCTTTGGGCCAGTGTTGGTGAAGACACATTTGCCAATATACTCATTGCCGAAATCAAGAAATCAGATATAAACTGCTCAGCCGTGAGACGAATTAAAGGAGGAAAATCAGCAACAGCAACCATTGTGCTAGATCCGAAGGGAGAAAGGTTGGTTATAGCCCATTATGATCCCATAACACAGTCCGCCCCGAATGGGCTTCCATTTTCTGATCTTGGGAATTTTGATGCGGTTCTCGCTGATACCAGGTGGCCTGAAGCCTCTGTCATGGCGCTTATGGCTGCAAGAGAAGCAGGAATCCCAGCCATCCTTGATGCAGATGTGTCACCCCTGAATGTATTGGAAAAATTGATGCCCTTCGCATCACATATCATTGCATCGCAATCTGGGGCTAAAATAATTAGTGGCTCATCCATTGCCTTGGATCATGCTGTTGCTCGAATTTCTTCCAAATACAACTGTTTTGTTGCTATTACTGCAGGAAGTGAAGGAGTTTACTGGCATGATCCGTCCCAAGGGGCTGTCACATTTACTAAAACCATAAAGGTAGAATCTATAGATACTTTAGCAGCAGGAGATGTCTTTCATGGCGTATTCGCGTTTGCGATAGGGGCAGGAATGTCCCTTGAAGACAGCATTCGGCATTCTGTTGCCGCTGCAGCTCTAAAGTGTAAAAAATTTGGTGGACGCCTTGGTTCTCCTTCTTATTCAGAAACAGTAGCTATTTTGGAGAGCAATCCGTGAGTACTGTCGAATTGATATCAAGGCTAGAACAAACTAAGCTAGTAGCTATTGTAAATCCTCACGACATAGAAACAAGAATTGACCTTATTGAAATACTCGTTGATTCAGGAATTAAAGCAATTGAAATATTATTACGTTCAGATTTTGCGATCGATACGCTAATAAAAATCCGTAAACAGTATCCAAATATTCTGTTGGGTGCCGGAACCGTTTTAAGAAAAAAACAATATGACGATGCCGTGAAAGCAGGAGCAGATTTTACCATATCAGCTGGTATGTCCACTGATCTTGATAACTACACAATTTCTGGGTCAATCCCCCACATTCCTGGTATTCAGACCCCAACAGAAATTATACAGGCACAGGCCAAAGGGTTCAGGCTGTTGAAGTTCTTCCCTGCAGAGCCTGCGGGTGGTCCAGCCCTTCTCTCTGACTTTGAAACTATTTTTCCCGAAGTCCGTTTTATGCCAAGCGGCAGTATCAAAATCGAGAATCTTCCTGATTATGCAAGGATTAAAGGGGTTGTTTCAGTGGGTGGTACCTGGATGTACAAGTCGGGAGGTAGCATTATAGTAGAGTCAAAAATACAGGAGGTAATTCAGCAATCTTTAAAGCTCATTTCAAACCAAGATTAGTAACAATCTTTCCATTATATAAAAATAAATTTAGTTTTTAGCTTTATAATAAAAAATCTATCATTATTTATTTTAAAAATTTTTTTTAAAAAACAGTAGAAGCTTAATTATAATCTAATTTTTTTTAAAAATTAACAAAAATTAATTTCTATTTAATTAATCATTTTTTTAAAATAAATTATTAATCATTAAGTCAATAAATTAATCAAATTTATTATAAAAAAATGAATCAAAATAATTTAACTAATCAGGCTATTTCTTCAATTAAAGAAGCAATCGTATCGGGAGAAATAAAACTTGGAGAAGCTATTTCAGAAATTGGAATTTGTAAAAAGTATAATCTAAGTAAAACTCCTGTACGAGAGGCTTTGGTTATATTAAGCCATGAGGAACTTGTGACTAAAGTTGCAAGGAGAGGATGTTTTGTTTTTGATATCACCTTAAATGAAATTAAAGAAATAGCGGAATATAGGTATTTGCTTGAAGAATTTGCTGTTAAAAAATCTTTAAAAAATAATAAAATAGTTTTTAAAAATGATCTAAAAAAAATCTATGAAGAAATGGTAATCGCATTTAGCGAAAAAGATAAATTGAAATTCTTAGATATTGACACACGATTCCATAAGACATTTTTTAAATATTCAGAAAATGAATTTTTAACTCGAAATTACGAAAAAATAACAAGTAAAATTATAACACTTAGAAATTATGTTTCAGGCAAAGCTGTTGTAGATCCCAAAACTTTGAAATCACACAAAATTATCTTGGACGCTGTTATTGATGAGAATATGGAACTTCTTTCAGAAAGTTTAAACAATCATTTTTTATACTGGTTAAATAAATACAAATTAGATTTTAAGATTGGTTTATAAGATGGTTTAATATTTTGATCTCAAAAAAGAAAGGCATACACTTAGTCGGATTTGGATGTTTCAGACAAAAACAACTACTGACTAATATTATGTAAATTGGAGTGAGAACTTATACTCCCAGGGTGCTCATCCCGAAGCATCCAGCTCCTTCATCTCGATCAGGCCTGTGTATAGCACTTCATCAGCAACCTGGCTGACTGTCATTCCAGTCCGTTTAGACATGGACACAAGAGTTCGCTTGATGTCCGGATGAATCGTGGCTGAAAGCACGGG
>MDTG01058838.1_pt1 | contig 21323 bp, 21 predicted proteins | sample 811421 | NCBI WGS metagenome assembly MDTG01 (sample SAMN05326645, study PRJNA326480) | marine metagenome | isolation source: seawater | place: Pacific Ocean: South East | collected 2011 | reverse complement strand
TATAATTACAAGTGAAGATAAAAAAATTACTTATAAAGAGCTATATCAAAAATCTGAAGATATAAAAAAAAAATTTAAAACTCGATCATTAGTTTTTTTATTATCAGGAAATAATCTAGAAACAATTATTACCTACTTATCTTTGTTAAAAAATAAATCTGTTGTCTTCTTTATTGATAAAAATATTAATATTATATTTTTAAAAAATTTAATTGAGCAGTATAGACCGAATTATATAATTGGTAACTTGCACAACAAATTTGATAATTATAAAAAAAAATCTTACTTAAATGATTATAAAATATTTGTACAAAAAAAATATAGAAAAATTAAATTATTTAAAGATTTAGCTATTTTACTTACAACATCAGGAACTACTGGAACAAAAAAATTAGTAAGACAATCTTACCAAAATTATATATCCAATACAAAAAGCATAGTTAATAAACTAAAAATCAACAGTTCCATTTCTACTATTACTACTTTGCCAATTAGTTATACATTTGGACTATCAATTATTAATTCACATTTATATTCAGGATCAACAATAATATTAAACGATAATTCAGTCTTGCAAAAAGGATTTTGGGAAAAATATAATAAACATAAACCTAAATCTATATACGGAGTACCGTATACTTATGAACTATTATCTAAAATTGGAATAAGCAAAGTAAATCATGATAGATTAAAGATAATTGCTCATGCAGGAGGAAGATTAAACAAAAATTTGTTTTTAGAGATAAGTAAATTTTCAGAAAAAAACCAAATTAAATTTTTTTCGATGTATGGACAAGCTGAGGCAACAGCCAGAATGTCAATTTTAGACTATAAATATTCTTTAACAAAAATTAATAGTATTGGTAAACCTATTTCAGGAGGAAAGTTTATAATAAAAAATGATAAAAAAAAAATAATAAATACATTTAATAAGCCTGGTGAGTTATTTTATTATGGTGATAATGTTTGTTTAGGCTACGCGAAATCTTATTTAGATCTAAAGAAAGGTGATGAAAATCAAAAAATTATTAATACCGGTGATATAGCTCTATTTGATAAAGATAAATTTTATTTCATAGTTGGTAGAAAAAAAAGAATTATAAAAATATTTGGAAATAGAGTAAGTCTTGATGAAATAGAAATGATAATTGAAAAAATGGGTTATAAAGTAATATGCAAAAATGTTGATGATAAACTTTGTATAAATTATATTGATAAAAATTTAAACGAATTTTTGCTTAAAAAAGAATTATTTAAATTATTAAAAATAAACCCTAAATTTATAGATTTAAAAAGGCTTGAAAAATTTAATATAAATACATCCGGAAAAATTATATTTTAGAATGAAAAGTATTTCTTTTGAAGACAATAATCCATTTAAACTAGATCGTAAAAATAAAGAAGAAATTTTTTTAAGAAAAATAAATCAGCTGACAAGATACCACTATCAAAAATCAAAAAATTACAAAAAAATTTTAAAAGGATTAGGTTTTAAAATAAAAAAAAATTATTTAGTAAATGATCTTCCTTTTATTCCAGCTAGGTTATTTAAAGAAATTGATTTAATTAGTATAAAAAAAAATGAAATCTTTAAAATATTAAGATCATCTGGAACCTCCGGAAATGAACCATCGAAGATTTTTTTAGACAAGCACAATGCCAATGCTCAAAGAAAAGTATTGAGCAAAATTTTTTCTAGTTTTGTAAGCAAGGAACGTTTACCAATGTTAATTGCAGGTAAAAACCCATTGTATAATAGACTAAGTTTTGATGCAAAAACTGCAGCAATTTTAGGGTTTTCACTATTTGGCACAAACCAACATTATTTAATTAATAAAGAAAATCAACTCGATATAAAAACCTTTAATAGTTTTCTTAATAAATATAAAAAAAAACCTTTTTTAATTTTTGGTTTTACAAGCGATGTTTATTCAATATTTTTAGACCAGTTTGAAAAAAGAAAAAAAATTGATCTTTCGAATGCGATATTAATCCACGGAGGTGGTTGGAAAAAACTTCAGAGTAAAAATATCTCTAATGAAATATTTAAAAATAGACTTGAAGAAAACTATAATATAAAAAAAATTATTAATTATTATGGTTTAATTGAACAGGTCGGATCTATTTTTTTTGAATGTCCAAATTGTAATGTTTTCATATGTTCTGACTATTCAGATATTATAATTAGAGATAAAAATTTTAATGTTAAAAATAAAGGATCTGGTATAGTTCAATTATTGTCACTTTTGCCAACTAGTTACCCCGGTCACAATATTTTAACAGAAGATCTTGGAGAAATTGTTGGAAACGACCATTGCAAATGTGGAATCAAGGGTAAGACTTTTAAAATTCATGGAAGGATTTTGAACTCTGAAGTAAGGGGTTGTAGTAATGTTTAAATTAAATAAAAAAAAAATAAATTTTTTAGTTGGTGGTAAGAAAATATATAAAGAAATTAATATTCCTTTTAATCAAAATTTAATAAATTTTTTGAATTACTTTTCTAACAGTTTAATAAAAGACAAAGAATGTCGATCCTATCCAGATTTAATTGCATTATCATTTTGGTGTTCAAAAAAAAATATTGAATTATTAAAAAATAAAATAAATGATACAGAGATTAGAATAGGTAAAGGCCTATTATTCCATATAACACCTTCAAATGTGCCAACTAACTTTATTTACTCTTTATTATTTGGTCTTCTCTCAGGAAATTCTAATATTGTAAAAGTTCCCTCAAATAAATTTATGCAGATAGATATTATATGTAAGCATTTAAATAAAATTTTACTTTTAAAAAAATTTAAAAATTTAAAAAAAATGATTTCTATAGTTCGTTATAAATCAGAGGAAAAAAATATAACTGATTATTTTTCTAAGATTTGTGATTTAAGAATAATATGGGGTGGCGACAAAACTATAAATGATGTGAGACAATCTCCAATTAACCCTCATACTACCGATATAACTTTTTCAGACAGATATTCTTTTTCAATAATTAAATCTAAAAATATATTAAATTTAAATAAAAAACTATTAGATAAACTTGTTAAAAATTTTTTTAATGACACCTATCTTATGGACCAAAATGCCTGTTCTTCACCACATATAATTTTTTGGTATGGTGATAATGTAGATATGGAAAGATCTAGTAAGAAATTTTGGAACTCTTTAAAAGAATTTACTTTAAGAAATTATAATGCTCCAGATATAGCAGTGGTCGATAAATATAATCAGCTATGCAAAGATATTTTTAATAATAAAAATTTAAAAAAAATTAAATTTCAAAACAACTTTTTACACGTTCTAGAATTAAAAAAAATTGACAAAAGCCTTGATACACTTAGAGGTAAATGGGGATATTTTTACGAATACCAATTAAGCAATTTAAATGTTTTAAAATCCATAATTAATAATAAGTATCAGACATTAACTTATTTTGGATTTAAAAAAAATGAATTGAGAAGTTTTTTACTTCATAATAAAGTAACAGGTGTGGAAAGAATTGTTCCAATAGGGCAAAGTTTAAATATGAGTTTATATTGGGATGGATATGATATAGTTAAATCTTTTTCAAGAACTATAGAAATAATATAAGCTAATGGAATTAAATAAATCTCAAATTAAAGAGTATCAGCAAAATAGAGAGCCGTATTTAATGATTGACCATGCTACAGAGGTTATACCGGGCGTAAGTGCAAAAGGTTATAAAAAACTTCCTATTGATGAGTGGTTTTTTAAAGTTCATTGGCCAAACGATCCAAATATGCCAGGCATGCTTCAGATCGAGGCACTTGTTCAGATGAGTGCTCTTTCGATTTTGACACTGCCAGGAAACAAAGGAAAAATTTTATATTTAGTTTCTGCTAATAAGCTTAAATTTATAAAAAAAATTATTCCCAAGTCAGTTCTGGAAATACAAACAAAAGTAAAATCTTTTAATAGAGGTTTGGCTCTTTGTGAAGGTGAAGGCTATATAAATTCAGAAAAAGCTTGTAGTGCCGAATTCACTTTGATATTACCAGATATAATAAAATCATATAATTTAAAATGATAATTTATTAGTATGCCTATAGCTTCATCACTGTTAAAAAAACCAAGATTAGTCAAAAAACTAAAAGAATTTTATGACTATGTTCAAAAAAATGATGGAAAAGTTGGGACAAAAACAAGAGGCATAGATCTAAACTTTAACAATGCATGTAACCTAAGATGTAAATATTGTTTTACTAATTCTCCAAAGGGAGATCATGTTAAAGAATATTTGGATTATGGAGCAATCGCTAAATTAGCTGATGAAGCAGATGAATTAGGTTATTTCGAATTTGATTTGCAGGGAGGTGAGCTTTTGCTACAACCTGAAAGATTGTTTAAAGTTTTGGAAGCAATTAAACCAGAGAGGTTTTATTTGTATCTTACAACTAATGGATTTCATTTAGATGAACAAATGGCTAAAAGATTAGCTGAAGCAAAAGTTAGCAGAGTTTCAGTTAGCATAGACAGTATGGATGAAAAAATTCATGACGAGATTAGAGGCAGAAAAGACTCATGGAGAAGAGCTATTGCTGCTTTGGAACATGTTCAAAAAGCTGGAATGGATCCATACTTAAATATTACTGTAGGTCATTACAATGCTAATACAGATCATTTCAAACAACTCTTAGATTACTCAAAGCAAAAAAAATATAAAACTCTTTTAAATGTAGCTGTACCATCTGGAATGTGGCATTCAGCTGAAAACATTATATGTGATGACAAAGACAGAGAGTATCTAAGGAAGATTAGAAAGGAGTATAAAAATTTGGTCAGGAATGTTTGGAATCCATTTGATAAAAATAACGAAAAAATTTTAGGATGTACTACAGTAAATAGATTATATGTAACTCCTATTGGTGATGTATTGGTATGTCCATATGTACACATTAAAATTGGCAATATATTTAAACAAAGTCTTAAAGAAATAGTTGACCATGGTTTTAGAATAAAATATTTCAACAATCATAGTGATTTGTGTTTAGCTGGAGAAGACAAGGAATTTATAAAAAAATTTATGACTAAAAGTGGACAAACAATATTTAAACCCGCTTTAGCTGAAGATATCTTTTCAAAAGAAGACTACATTAATTAATGCTTTTAAAAAATAAAACAGCAGTAATTACTGGCTGCAATAGAGGAATTGGAAAAAAAATAGTTGAAGTTTTTTCAAATAATGGTGCACAAATATTTGCATGTGTAAGAAATAAAAATAAGGAATTTGAGAATTTTATATCAAATCTATCAGAAAAAAATCAAAATAAAATTACTCCTGTTGAATTAGATTTAGAATCTCATGACAGCGTCGATAAAGCTGGAAAATTTATTTTAGAATCATCTCAAAATATTGATATTTTAGTAAATAATGCTGGAATAATAGATAATTCTCTTTTTCAAATGACATCAATTAAAAATTTAAAAAAATTATTTGATGTCAATTATTTTTCATTAACAAAGTTTACACAAATTATTTTGAAATCAATAATAAAAAACAAAAAAGGTTCAATCATCTATATATCTTCTACTTCAGCTTTAGATAATACGATTGGTAGAAATGCTTACTCATCGACAAAAGCAGCGATTATCTCACAAGCACATACTCTTTCTAGAGAGCTAGGGAGGATGAATATCCGAGTAAATTCTATAGCCCCAGGATTAACAGATACAGATATGATGAGAAAAAATACTCCAGAAAATTTACTAAAAAATGTTGTTTCAAATCTTTCTTTAAAAAGAATTGGTTCGCCAGAAGAAATTGCAAATGTTACTTTGTTTCTTTCTTCTGATTTATCAAGCTATATAACGGGTCAAACAATTAGAGTTGATGGTGGCATGTAATGGGTTCTAGTGAAGAAAAAATTAAGTATCTTGAAGAATTCAGCAAATCTATAAAAAAAATAATATTAGATATGTCTCTTGAAGCTGGTGCTTCAAGCGCTCATTTCGGCGGAGCCTTGTCAATTTCAGACATAATATCAGTTTTGTTTGGTGATACGATGAAATTTTCTAATAAAACAAACAATTATGATCGATTTATTTTAAGCAAAGGACATGCTTGCTTGGCATATTATGCTGCACTGCACAAAATCGGAAAAATTTCTTCAGATGAAATTAAAACTTTTGAAAAAGACAATTCAAATCTTGCAGGTCATCCAGTAAAAAACCTAGATCTTGGAATTGATTTTTCAAATGGGTCATTAGGCATGGGTTTATCTATTGGTATTGGTTTAGCTATATCTTACAAAAAAAAAAACAATACATCTAAAATTTATATTATTTTAGGTGATGGCGAATGCAACGAAGGCTCAGTTTGGGAGGCCGCTATGTCAGCTCCTAAATTTAAATTAGATAATATAATTGTAATTATTGATAAAAATAACTTTCAACAAACTGGTTCAAATAATGAAATTATGGATTTAAGAAACATTAAGGATAAGTGGCTAAGCTTTGGTTGGGATGTTGATACTATAAATGGTCATAGTATTAGCGAAATAAAAAAGTATTTTGATAATATAAAAATGAACCAAAAACCCAAAGCTTTAATTGCAAATACAATAAAAGGTAAGGGTTTTAGTTTTTCAGAAAATAATAATGATTGGCATCACTCTATAATGACGAAAAGTATTTATGAAAAAGCCTTAAAAGAGATTGATTGAAATTATGATACTTAATGAAAAAACAATTAAATTATTATCAACAATAGGTCCAAGAGCGTCATTTGGCATGGGTGTTTTAGATTTGGTAAAAAGTCATAAAGATTTAATGGTTGTTACATGTGATGTATCAACATCCGCAGGACTAGATAGATATAGAAAAACTTATCCCGACCAATACATCGATCTAGGCATTGCCGAGCAAAATATGATTGGAGTTGCCACAGGTTTAGCAAGAGAAAATTTTAAAGTTATCACAACTACATTTGCACCATTTCAGACCATGAGATGCTGTGAACAAATTAAAGTTAATTTAGGATATATGAAGGAAAAAATTACTATGGTTGGTCTTGCAAGCGGATTGGTTCTTGGTAATTTAGGCTTTACCCATTGTTGCATTGAAGATGTTGGGGTTTTAAGATCTATACCAAACTTGACGATAATTTCTCCCTCAGATTCTTTAGAGACAATAAAAGCTGTAGAAGCTTCATTAAAATATGATCAGTCTTGCTATATACGTTTAACTGGAGGCACTAATAATCCAATTGTAAATGTATCAGATTATGAATTCGTAATTGGAAAAGGTTTAGTTTTAAAAGAAGGTGAAGATGTAACAATAATTGCTACCGGTGCAAGTGTCCATGATTGTTTACAAGCTTCTAAAAAGCTTGAAGAAAGTAAAATTTTTTCAAACGTTATAAATGTACATACGATAAAACCTTTAGATGAAGATTTAATCTTAAAGTATGCAAAAAAATCTAAATTAATAATTACTGTCGAAGAGCACAATAAAATTGGTGGATTGGGATCAGCAATTTCTGAAGCAATTAGTAAATTAGACAAGTCTCCGAAACAAATTACTTTAGGAGTTAATAATTTTTATTCTAAAAGTGGATCATATAAATATTTAAAAAATTATTATGGACTTTCTGAGGATATAATTATAGAAAATGTTCAAAAAAATTTAGAATGACAAATTTAGAAAAATACCAAAAATCATTTATAGAAACATTTTCTCTTTCAAAGGAGAAAATAAACGATAAACTAAAGTATAATGATATTCCTGAATGGGATTCTATTGGTCATATGACTTTGATGTCATCACTAGAGGAAACATTTGGAGTTTCGATAGAAACAGACGATATTGTTGATTTTAGCTCATATAAAAAAGGTATCGAAATTTTAAAAAAATATAAAATTCAAATCTAACTAAAGATATTAAAATTTAAAATGTTTTTTTACAGTGTTAATTATTTTAAGGGTTGGCTCATTTCTTCCATCGGGTATTAACTTTTCTTTAATATATTTTTCATAATATTTTAAACTGTATTTAAGGTCACTTAATTTTAAACTAAATTCTTTATCTATATTCACAGATAAAATATTTAATTTTTTTACATATTTTGTCCCATAATTATTAAAATAATCACCCAAATATTTAGAATTAATATTTATCATTTTTTTCTTTAATAATAATGCATCTAAAACTGTACTTGATGCTGTAAATATAAATATTTTACATTCTGAAATTTCTTCGATCGTTCTTCTTCTAGATATATGAAAATTAGAAGAAAATTTTTTTCCAACTTTATATTTAGGGTGAGGACATATAATAACTTTATAACCAGTAATTTTGGAGAGTTTTTCCAAAAAAAGATTTAATTTTTTAAGATAAATTTTTTCATTTTTTTTATTTGCATCAAAATCAACCAATAATCTATCTTTGGAAAAATAGTAGCTATCAGCAAATACAATTTTATTTTTAATTTTATTTTTTTTATATTTATTGTAGAGAGCAAATGAACTGCTGTTTACAAGTTGAATGTTTCTAAAATATGCAATTTTAAAAAATGGAAAAGTTCTTTCAAATTTGCAACTTAGACCATTTTTAATTGCCTTAATAATATTTTTATCTGACTCGAACAAAATTTCAATTTTAGGAAAAATATTCAAAATATTTAAAATTCTAAATAGATAGTACGTGCCTTTAATAAATAAATTTGAAGGTTTGTACCAGTATTTTAAATTAAAGTCTAACCCGGTAGCTTGGCCAACGTGACCAAAATTTGTAATTAAAATCTGTTTTAAATTATATTTTTTTAATAAGTAATATATTTTATAGTATCTTGGATCCTTTCCTATTTCATTGATACACACAGCATCTTTATCATTAAAAAAATTATTAAATTCAAAAATATTATTTAAAATTTTAACTTCAAAATTTTTAGGAACTTTAAGTTTTACCTTTTCATTTTTGATAGGATTTTTTTTAAAAAGTAGTAAATTGTTTAATCTAACAATATAAAACTTTTCGAAGTTTTTATTGATTTTATCAAATATTTCTAAATTTCTTTTTAATATACTATTTAAATAATTATCAACCGTAATAATGCAAAATATTTTTTTTTTCATCTTTAAAAAAGAAGATAGAGCATAAAATTTATTTGAATTTATATACTTATAATTTATGGTAAAATGTTCTATTTTGAATAAAATAAATGTCAATTAGTAAATTTTATAATCTAGCGAAAAATGATCTTTTTCTGATATGTAGAAGTTTAACTGGAAAAGGAACAAAAAAAACTCTTAAAATTATTAAATCTCAACTACCATCTTTAAAAATTAAAAAAATCCAATCAGGAACCAAAGTGTTTGATTGGCAAGTTCCTTCTGAATGGAATATTTCTCAGGCATATATTTTAGACAAAAATGGAAAAACAATAATAGATTTCAAAGAAAATAATTTACATGTTATTGGGTATTCAAAAAATATAAATAAAATTTTGAAAAAAAAAGAATTATTTAAACATATTAAAACATTAAAAAACCAACCATCCGCCATACCATATGTAACTTCTTATTATAAAAAGTACTGGGGTTTTTGTATGAGCTATAATCAAATGAAAAAAATTAATAAATTATATAATAGCAATGATAAATTCAAAGTTGTTATTAAATCTTCTTTAAATCCAAAAGGAAACTTGAATTATGGTGAATTAATTATAAAAGGTAAATCTAAACAGGAAATCTTAATATCAACCTACATCTGCCATCCTTCTATGGCCAATAATGAATTATCTGGGCCTATTGTGTCAATGAGCTTAATAAACTATTTTAAAAAAAAAAAAAAATTAGACAAAACATTAAGGTTTATTTTTATTCCTGAGACCATAGGTTCAATTTCTTTTTTAAAAGAAAATTTAGAATATTTGAAAAAGTATCTAATTGGTGGATACAACTTATCTTGCATTGGAGATGAACGTCAGCATTCATGCATGTTCACGAAATATAATAGAACTCAATCTGATAAATCACTCATTGAAGCCTATAAAAAATTGAGAATAAAATATAAAAGCTTTTCATTCTTAAAAAGAGGGTCGGACGAAAGACAATACAATTCACCTGGTGTAGATTTACCAATAGCATCTATTTTTAGAAGCAAATATGGAGAATATCCCGAGTATCATACATCTTTGGATGACTTTTCTATTGTTACAATGAAGGGACTAAACGGAGGTTATAAAGTTGCAAAAGAATCAATAAAAATTTTAATCAAAAAAATAATTCCTCAAACTAAATATTTGTGCGAACCTCAAATGGGTAAAAGGGGCCTGTATTCTAATCTATCAATTAAAAACAACAAAAAATCAATAACACAATCAATTATGGACTTTTTACAATTTGCTGATGGCACTAATGATTTAAAAGAAATATCTAAGCTTATTCAGTTGAATTTTAAAAACACGAAAAAAATATATTTAACACTAAAAAAAAATAAATTATTAATTTAATATCCTTTGAACAACTTTATTATTTTTTGAGAACTTAATTTATTTTTTAATACAAATTTATAAATTGATTTTTGTGTTGAAATTGAAGATATAACAATTTGTGAGTTATTTTCAATTTTATTGAAATTAGGTGGAAAAATTTTAAAATTTAATATTTTTTTATTCTGCTTGTTTTTTGAACTATCAATGAAACCTTTGAAGTTGTTAAAATTTTTTAAAGTATCTGTATAATATAATAATTGACTAGCAAACCAGCCTGCACCATAAAAATAGAGAGGTTTTTTTTTATCTATCTTGCACATATTATTTTTAATAACTTTCCAATTTCTTATGCTTTGAGATTCATATTTTTTAAAGTTATACATCTGATTTTTATAATCATTAGCTTTTTTAAAATTTTTTGATTTTATTTTAGTTGCAATAATAGTGATTACAGGGGCTTCTATATTTTTAAAAATTTTATTTACTTTATCTATTCTGTAGCCACCTCTGGTGATAACTTCTATTATATTTTTTTCTGAAAAATAATGCAAATGTTCAATTTGCAAAGCACCTACAGCATAATTTTCTACCTTTTCAAATAGCGGTACTTCAATTAAAATTTTTTGGCCGATTTTTTGAATATTGTAACATTTTTTTATAGCCAATAAAGGATTGTACAAATGCTCCAAAACATGGCTCATAATAATTAAGTCATATTTAATTTTTGTTTTAAGTTTTTCTATAGTTGTATTGTAAGTTTTTATACCTTCTTTGCTAAATAATTTAGCTATTCTAATGCTGGGCTCTACTGATGCTATTTGATTTGAACCATTTTTTTTAAATTTATTTAATGTATATGAATTCATTGAGCTTACCTCTAAAACTTTTTTTGGAAAATTAACAACTTCATTTTTTATCATCAACATATGTCTTTTAATTGTCTTCAATTTATTTTTTGAAGGTTTCGATAAATTATCTACATATAAAACCATGTTTTTATAACTTTTAATCATCTCAGATTTTTTAACTGACTCAGTTTGGAATATAAGTCCACAATTTCTACAAATTCCAAAAGAGATTTTTTTTTTACCGAAATAAAATAAATTAAGATTTTCCTTTACAAGGATTTGTGGTTTATTTTTATGTATAAAACATTGATTTTTCATTTAAATTTATTTACTAAACTATTTAATAATGATTTCTAGAAAAAAAATAAAAGAATTTAATACAAAGGGATTTATTGTAATAAAAAAATTTATCAATAAAAAGCAAATTTCATTAATTTATAGTCAATTAAATGAAATAATAAATCATATTTTAACAAAAAATAATATCAAATTTGATAAAAAATTAAATTTAGAAAGAAAATATTTATTACTTAAAAAAAGAAAACCAATTTTAAAATCTCACTTTTATGATGCAATTAAATTAATCGATTCTTCTAACTCAGCAGTATTTTCAAAAAAAATTATTAATACAATAAAAAAGTTGCTAAATAGAAAAACAATATTTGTAACTGGGCAAAGACTAAGATTAGATCATAAATCCGACCCACATCATTTACCGCTACATCAGGAACTAAATAATATTTCAAATGATTTTTGTTTAGTATGGGTTCCACTTGTAAAAGTTAACAAAAAAACAGGATCACTTTGTGTAATTCCAAAGTCACATATTTATGGTCATTTAAAATATAAAGATTCTAAATTGGCTGCAGAAAATCACAGAGTAGGCATTGTTAAAAAAATTTTAAGAGGTAAAGAAAAGAAGAAATATAATAATAAAATCGTAGAATATTTGTTTGATAAAAAAAAACTATATTTTCCAACTATGCAACCAGGGGACGCAATAATTTTTAAAACTTTAATTTTTCATGGATCAACTCCTTACGAAGGTAAGGGATTGAGATGGACTTTGTTATCAACATTTCATCCAATAGATAAAGTACCCTATATTGTAAATGATAAAACTAAAACTTTTTCTATACCGTACGATGTAAATTATAACTTTAAAATCTAACTATTAAAATTTTTTCATTGCATAATATTTGAAAATTTTAATTTTATTGATGAATTTCATAATTTGGTCTAAATGTTGTTTATATATTTTATTCAGCTTTTAACTATAAGTGTGCAAAATATTAAAGTTTTTTATAAATAAGTTTAAATAAATGAAAAAAGTAGAATTTAATACAATAAGACAAGCTAAAGAAAATTCAAAAAAAATAATAAATAAAAAGATTTTTGAATGGCTAGATACAGGTGCAGAAGATGATTTTACAAAAAATAAAAATGTTGATGATTTAAAAAAAATTTTGATAAAGCCACAACATTTATCCAAAACTGAAAATTTAAATTTATCTTCTAATTTTTTTGGTACAAAAATTAATTCACCTCTATTATTAAGCCCCATGGGTCACCAAACTCAATTTAATAAAGATGGAGAAATAGAAATGTGCAAAGGTGTTTCATTAGCTAATTCGATAGCTTTCTTTAGTACTCAAGGTAGAATTTCTTTAAAGGATATAAGAAAAAATAATCCCAAAGCCAATATTGGTTGGACTATATTTCCTTTTGGAAATAAAAAATGGATATACAATCAAATAAAAGATGCGGAAAAACATAAAAGTATTTGTATTGCTGTTTGTGTAGATGCAAATATCAGGTCCCACCGTTATCGTGATAGAGAACAAAAATATGATGCTAGAAAAATCGGGAGAAGAACAAATCCTTTATCTCCAAATCCTAAAAAAGCATTAAGTTATGGATGGGAATTAATTAGATATATAAAAACTAATAGTAGATTGCCTGTAATAGTTAAAGGATTATTAACAAATGAAGACATAAAAAAAGCGATTAAGTCTGGTGCAGATGGAATATGGATTTCAAATCATGGAGGAAGAATGTTTAACTCTGGAATTACACCAGTTTATTCTATGTTAAATCTAAGAAAAATTAAAATAAATTCTAAAGTAAAAATTATTGTAGATGGAGGAGTTACAAAAGGTTCTGACATATTAAAATATTTGCTTTTAGGTGCTGACTATGTTGGGATAGGAAGAGCGGCAATGTATGGTTTAATTTGTTCTGGTTTTAAAGGAGTTGACAAAATATTTAATATTTTAAATCATGAACTATATACTAGTATGATTAATAGCGGAATTAATAAATATAATAAAAATAATAAAAGACTTATTATTTTATAAATGAAAAAAAAAGTTATATGTATAATACCTGCTAGAGGTGGCTCAAAAGGTATAAAATTAAAAAATTTAAAACTTTTAAATAACAAGCCACTAATTTATTATCCCATAAATGCTGCAAAAAAAAGCAGAGTATGTGATAAAATTGTTGTATCAACTGATAATCAAAAAATAGCAAGTGTTGCAAAAAAATATGGAGCACAAGTACCATTTTTAAGATCAAAAAGGTACTCCGGCGACCTTGTGACTACAGAAGAAACTTTAAGAAATGCATTACTACAATCAGAAAAATTTTACGGTATAAAGTTTGATATTTGCGTATTTTTAACTTGTACAAATCCATTTAGAAAAGTCTCGTGGATAGTTGAAGCGGTAAATACTCTAAAGAAAAAAAAAAATATAGATAGTGCGTTCTCAGTTCATCATTTATATAAGCATTTTTGGCATTTTAAAAAGGGTAAAGCAAAAAAAGTTCTTTCATGGATGAAAAATTATACATCTAGGCAAATTGCTCCAAAGTTATTTAGAGAAGATACTGGGTTAGCTTGTGCCACAAGGTCAAAATTTTGGAGAAAAGGCAAAAGAATTGGAAAAAATGTACATTTTATAGTAAACAAAGATAGTATTACCGGAATAGATATTCATGATCCAATGGATTTATACATAGCAAATCAAATAATTAAGTATTTAAAAAAAAAAGAATTAAATATTTCTAACTATGTTGCCTAAAAAAATTGGAATTGCATTATTTGTATATAATAGACCTTCTCATCTTAGAAGAGTCCTTATTGCGCTAGAAGATTATAAAATTAAACATGCAAATATATTTATTGATGGCCCTAGAAATGAAAAAGATAAAATTTGTCAAAAAGAAATTTTATTCATGCTTAATACTAATACAAAAATTAAATTTACTATAAAAAAATACAAAGTTAATAAAGGATTAGCTATATCAATTGAGAATGGAATGAAAATAATGTCAAATAAATACTCAAGCTTTATTATTTTAGAAGATGACTGTATTCCTCGTATGCAATTTTTTCAATTTATGCAAAAATCTCTTAAGCAATATGAAAAAGATAATGATGTACAAGGAATATGTGGATATCAATTACCCGAAATTCATATGAAAAATAGTAAAATTTTATATTCTATTGCACTTAAAAACTTTATGCCTTGGGGATGGGCTACTTGGTCAAAAAAATATAAAAATTATTTAAGTTTTAAAAAAAATAATCATAATAATAAAAAAAACTCCAAAATTATTAATAAAATACTGAGTATAAAAATTAATAAACAAAAAATATGGACATTAAATTTTATTAGATACTGTTTTTTTTGTAATAAATTTTTTATTTACCCTAACAAATCTCAAGTTAAAAATATCGGTTTTGATGGAAGTGGAATTAATTCTTCGTTTAGTTTCAAATTTAACACCTTTTATACTTTTAGTAAAAAAATTAATATAGTAAAAGATATCAAAATTGATATTAAAAAAAGCAATCTTCAAGAAAAGATTTTATTAAAAAGACTACCTTTATTTTATTAAATTGAAAAAATAAATGACAATTTTCTTTAAAAACGTTAAATAAATATTATGAACATTTTAATAATAGGTTTTGGTACTGCTGGACAAAATTATTTTAACATTCTTAAAAAAAATAAAGAAATAAAAAAAATTTATATATGTGAAAAAAATCAAATACCAATTTCAAACAAATATAAAAAAATTGAATTTAACATATCATTTATCAAAAAATTAAAAATTAGATATGCTTTTATATCTACACCATCTAACCTTCATTATAAATACTCAAAATTACTTTTAGAGCACTCTATAAACGTACTAATAGAAAAACCATTTGTATTAAAAATATCTCATGCAAAAGACTTAATTAATATTTCTAATAAAAAAAAGGTTAAGTGCTGGGTTGCATTTCAAAATAGACACAATTTAGCTATTCAAAAACTAAAAAAAGTTGTTAAGGAAAAGAAGTTAGGAAAAATTTTTTTAACAGATTGTAGCTTGTTTTGGAAAAGAGATAAAAAATATTATCGTGTTTCATGGAGAGGAAAATATAGTTCGGATGGAGGAGTTTTGTCAAATCAGGCAATACATTTAATAGATGCAGCAATATATATATTTGGAGAAGTAAGTAAATTTACAAGCATTATTAGACATAATAAAAAAAAACTAGAAGCTGAAGATTTGGCTGTATTAAACTTTGTTCATAAAAATGGACTTATTACAAATATCAAGGCCACAACTAGAGCTGATGCCAATTATAGATCAGCAATGGATGTAATTGGTGAACAAGGTAGAGCTTTGGTTAAAGGCATAAGTTTGAATACATTCCATATTATAAAACAAGACAAAATCAAAAATGACAAAAATAATTCTGAAGAATTTCAAAAAGGCGAAGGACAGATTGGAGCTATGGGAAGTGGTCATTTTAAAATAATCAAGGAATTTATTGACAAAAAAAACAAAAATTCTAGCAAAGATTTAGAAATTTCAAAAAATTTACATGTTCTTTATATTTTACATTCTATATATAATTCTAAAAATGATGATAAATTTTCAAAAGTAACAAATAGACAAAGTAAGTTAGGAGTTTAATGAAAAAAATATTTGTCAGCAAGCTATCAAACAAAGAACCAACAAAAGATATTTCTGATGATGATATAAAATATAAAATACCATTGTCTACCAAAAAGAAAAAAAGGAAAATAATAATAAATAATAAGGAAATATTTTCTGAAAGAAATATTCCAGTAATTAGTGGACCCAATGGTGTAGAGAATAGAAAATTAATGTTTTCAGTTGCAAAGGAATTAAAAAAAAATAATTTGGAAATCATAAGAGGACACGCTTTTAAACCTTTAACCTTTCCTTATAGATCAAAAAAATATTTAGAATCAAAATTTCAAGGTTTAGAAATAATGGATGAAGTAAAAAGATATTTTAATTTGTTAGTCGTAGTAGAGGTTACAGAAATACAATATTTAGATAGAATTTGCCAAACAGCAGATATTTTACAAATTGGTACAAGAAATATGCAAAATTTGGAGCTATTAAGAGAGGCTGCAAACACACAAAAACCAATAATATTAAAAAGACATTTTGGAGCAAGCCTAAGAGATTTACTAGGAGCCGCAGAACATGTATTAGTTGAAGGGAATGAAAATTTAATTTTGTGTGAAAGAGGAATTTCTGCACCACACACTCATAGAGCAACATCAAGATTTATATTAGATGTGCAGGCAATTCAGGCATTAAAAGAACTTACAAGCTTTCCAGTTATTTCTGACCCAAGTCATGCAAGTTTTTGGGCTCCATATGTTCCAAGTCTTACATATGCTTCGATCGCTGCTAGTTGTGATGGACTAATTATAGAAATGCATCCTAAACCATCAGAGTCTGCAGTCGATCCATTGCAACCTTTAAATTTTAAACAGTTTTCAAATGTAATTAAAAAAAGTAGAAAAATTGCTAAAATTTTTGGAAAAAAAATAATTTAATGTACTGTTCAATCATCGGTTATCCATTAAATAAACCGCGATCGGTTCCATTATGGAAAAATTATTTTAAAAGAAAAAATTATAAAATTGAAATGTTTCCAATAGAGGTAAAAAAAAAAGATTTTCACAAATATATTTTGAAGTTAAAGAAAAAAGAAAACTTTTTAGCAACAGCAGTTACTATGCCTTTCAAGAAAAATATTATTAAATATATAGATAAGCTAGACAAGTTGGCAAAAAGATCAAATTCTGTAAATTTGGTATTAAAAAGTAATAAAAAATTATACGGATATAATACTGATATTTATGGGGCTTTAGAGTCTACAAAAAAAATTAACAAAAAAAATATAATGATATTTGGATTTGGAGGAGCTGGCAGCGCTATATATTGTTATTTTTCACAAAAATATAAAACAACCAAATTTTGGATAGTATCATCAAAGAAAAGAACGATAATTAAACATAATAAAAATACTCAAATAAAAAAAAAAAATTAATAATTCAATTTTAAAGAATATAGATTTGTTTATAAATTGTTCTCCATTGGGCAGCAGTTTAAATAGTAATTATAAATGCAAAACTCCCCTCAATATAAATCAAGTAAAAATTATGAAAAAAAATTCTACTGTATTTGATATAGTTTATAAGCCTAAAATAACTATATTAAATAAATTATGTATGAAAAATAACATAAAATATATTAATGGACTAAAAATGAACACACTTCAGGCTAAAAAAGCTTTAGAAATAATTGATAAACATATTAAAAAAAAAATAACAAATTAAAATTTACTTGATACCTAAATATAAAAAAATTTTATATCCTATTGAAAAAAAAGATTTAAATAGATTTATTTATTTAATAATACTTACAATTATTAGTGCCTCATTTGATTTTTTGGGTATAGCATTAATTATTCCACTATTGTCAATTTTAGCAGGATTTGACTATCAACAATATGCCAGTTACTTCCCTTTTAAAGGAGAAAGGGAAGATTTAATTTTAATTATTTTAATTGTGCTTTTTATTATTTATTTAACTAAATTTTTTTTTCAAAGTATTTTGATTTTTTTTAGAAATAATTTTACTCAAAAACTTTATACAACAATTTCAAAAAAAATTTTAACTAAGTATTTATACATGAACTATATGTTTCATGTTCAAAATAATTCTTCAAACTTAATTAGAAATGTTAATTCAGAAACTAGTATTTTTTGCAATAATATATTGCTATCTATTTTAAAAATAATTTCTGATATAATAATTTTTATATCAATATCGGTTTTGCTTATCATTTTTAACCCTATGGTTGCACTTGTTGCAGTTCTTTTTTTATTATTTTCAGGATTTATTTTTTTTAAAATTACAAGTAATTCTATAAAAAAGTGGGGAAAAATTAGACAACTGCATGCCGGAGAAGTTATAAAACAAATGCAACAAAGTCTTTCAAGCATCAGAGAGATTATAATATTTGGTGCACAAGAATATTTTATAAAAAATTATAACTTTCATAATATTAAATTTTCTAAGTCTACAAGGAATAGAGATACTTTAAGTCAACTTTCAAGAGGTATTTTAGAATTTTTAGGGGTTACAACATTTATAATTCTTATTTTTTATCTTATGATGGTGCAAAATAATATTTCAGATATTATCGTTATAGTTGGTGTATTTGCTGCAGCAATAAGTAGGTTACTTCCATCGGTATCAAGCCTTGTAACTTTATCCCAGCTAATTAAATTTAACAGTCCAGCTATAGATTTAGTTTATAAAGAACTAACAATTAAAGAAGATTTAAAGGAAAATAACAACAATATTTTAGAATTTAAAAATTCATTAGAACTTAAAAATGTTTCATATAAATATCCTGGCGCAGACGAAAATATATTAAAAGATGTTAATATTAAAATTAATCAGGGCGATAAAATTGGAATTATTGGAGGAACAGGAAGTGGAAAAACTACGTTAATAAATTTAGTTTCAGGACTTCTAAGTCCATTAACAGGAGAAATTAATGTTGATGGAGTTTTGCTTAAAGATGAAAATCTTTCTTCCTGGACAAAAAACTTATCTTATGTACCTCAAGCTGTTTATTTAACAGATGAAACAATATTGAAAAATATTACTTTTGGATTAGATGAGAAGGTACAAAAAGAAAAAATTGATGAAATTCTAAATGTGGTAGAATTATTTAATTTTGTTAACTCCCTAAAAGATAAATATAATTCAATTGTAGGAGAAAAAGGTGCTAAAATTTCTGGGGGCCAAGCCCAAAGAATTGGAATAGCGAGGGCTCTTTATAGAAATTCATCTGTTATAATTTTAGATGAGTCAACAAACGAACTAGATGAGCAAACAGAAAAAAAGTTATTGAAAAAACTTTATGAATATAAATCAAAAAATACAATAATAACTATATCTCACAATCTTAAAAATCTTTATTTCTGTAATAAAATTTTTAAAATAATGGATGGTAAAATCTTAGAAACTAAAAATGAAAAACATATTTAAAAAAATTGATAATATCATTAAGATAATTTTTTATAATAAATTTTTAAAAGTCCCCGACTTTTCTGAGAAGAGAATTTTTCTACAAGGAAAATTATTATCCGAATTAAATCGTAACAAAGAAGTAATTGATAGCTTTAAAGATGTTGAGTTTTCAGTTTTCTCACAATTCGGAGAAGATGGCATAATTTCATGGTTAGTAAATAATGTACCAAATATAAAAAAAATTTTTTTAGAAATAGGAACACAAGATTATTGGGAGTCTAATACTAGGTTTTTACTAAAACTTGAAAATTGGAAAGGATATTTGGTAGAAGCGTCCTCCCAAGATATTAAAAAAATTAAGTCTCAAGGTGTTTATTGGAGACATAATTTAAGGGCAATAAATGAATTTATAAATATAAAAAATGTTAATGAAATAATAAAAAAAAATATAAAAGAGGAAGAAATTGGTTTACTCAGTCTGGACATAGATGGAAACGATTATTGGATATTAAATGAAATAAATACAATTAATCCTACTATCGTAGTATGTGAATTTAATTCTGTATTTGGAGACATTCATAAAATTACATCAATATATGATGAAAATTTTAAAAGATCAGAAAAACATTATTCAAATTTATACTTTGGATGTTCTATACAGGCTTTAATAAGTCTTATGAAAGATAAAAAATATACTTTTCTTGGAACTAGTTCGCAAGGTATAAATGCTTTTTTTATTAAAGAGGAACAATATAAATATATTGAGAAAAAAATTGTTAATAAAAATTTCCATCCTTCAAATGTAAGAGAGGCAAGAGATAAAAATTTTCAACTTAATTATAAAAATATAATTGATAATTTAAATTTAATTATCGATATGGAAGTTTATGATATTGAAAAAAAAATAAAACAAAAAATATCCAATTATAAAGAAATTTTTTCATCTGATTGGAAAAATAAAATAAAATGAAAATTTTTATTACTGGAGCGGCTGGTTTTATTGGTTTTAGCTTAGCAAAAAAATTTTTAGATAATAATCATATTGTTTTTGGGATTGATAATATAGATGGATATTATAGTAAAAAATTAAAAAAACTTAGAATTTCTATATTAAAAAAAAATAAGAATTTTAAATTTAAAAAGATTGATATAAGAAAATACAATCAACTTAAAAAATTTATTAATAATAAAAATTTAGACCATATTTTTCATTTCGCTGCCCAGCCCGGTGTTCGATATTCTTTAATAAATCCTCAAAAATACCTAAATGTAAATGTAAAAGGTTTTCAAAATTTACTTGATAGTGTGAGAGGTAAAAAAATTAAATCAATAATTTATGCTTCTTCTAGCTCAGTATATGGGGATCAAAAAAAGTTTCCTATAAATGAAAATGCAATATTAAATGCAAAAAATCCATATGGTTTAAGCAAAATTACAAATGAACAAACAGCAAGTATTTACTCAAAAATATTAAATTTACCTATAATAGGTCTTAGATTATTTACGGTTTATGGAGAATGGGGAAGGCCAGATATGTTTATAATAAAATTATTAAATTCAATTTATAAAAAAAAATACTTTGGTTTAAACAATTCAGGAAATCATTTCAGAGATTTTACTTATATAAAGGATATTGTAAATATTTG
>MDTG01236520.1_pt1 | contig 21327 bp, 18 predicted proteins | sample 811421 | NCBI WGS metagenome assembly MDTG01 (sample SAMN05326645, study PRJNA326480) | marine metagenome | isolation source: seawater | place: Pacific Ocean: South East | collected 2011 | reverse complement strand
AATTAAGTGCCCAATGTTGATCAAATTCATTTTCACTATTTTTCATTTCTTTTAATCTTTGCATTGCACCTACAATTCCAGAAGTAGCCTCTATATTATTTGGGCTTAAATCTATTGCTAAAATATTTCTATAATTTGCATTTTTCCATTTATATAAATCTCCTCCTGCTCCGCACGAAAAGTCTATTAAATTCCCATTTTTTTTAGAAGTTCCTAATAATAAATTTTGTTTTATTTGATTATGAAATCTTCTTAGTGGTTTTGTAAGATCAGTCCCTGTTGACGTGTAATAAGACCCATCTTCCCGTGATCTTTCTAAATTACTATGCTGTTGGAAATTAGTTGGTATAGTTTTGTCAGAAATATTATTCCACGCTTCTAAAACAGATTTTGCAATAAGTCTTGGCGCAATCCCCATACTTTCAACTTCTTGTAAGAATAGTTTAAAAGAATATGGTGCTTCAATACATACGAATTCACTATCAGAACTATTAACTGTTCTTTTTACTACTTGATTATTTTCATCTACATACTGAACAGTACTATCATTTGTAAAGTCTCTAAAAATATTTTTATCTGGATTTACAGCTGATATAAGCCCTGATTTAGTGGATATATAAAATTTATATTTATCTGATCTTTCCATAAAGCTCTCTTTTAAAAAACTTGAAATACCATGTGATAAAACTGCATCGCGTTCCATTTCTCCTATTCTTCCGCCTCCTCCTAAAGCACGACCACTAACCGGCTGATGTGTTAATGCTGTTTTTAGACCATCGTCTCTTGCTTGATATTTATCAGAAACTTGGTGTGTTAAACGTAAATAATATGTGGGACCTATAAAAAAATTAACCTTTAATTCCTCTCCTGTTATCCCAGAATATAATATTTCGTTTCCATATTTTTCGAACCCACAATGATTTTCTAAAATTGTTGCTACACTATCTATATTATTTTCACTAAATGGTATAATTTCAGATAAAAAGCCCTTTTGTACACACATTTTACCAAGAAGTGTTTCAAAAAATTGAGCTATGGTCATTCTACTTGGTATAGCGTGTGGATTAACAATGATATCTGGGGTAATACCATTTTTAGATACAGGCATATCTCTTGCAGGAAGTAACATACCAACAGTTCCTTTTTGTCCGTGTCTTGAGCAAAATTTATCACCTATTTCAGGCATTTTATCTTTTCTAATACGAACTTTAACATATCTCTGATTATTATTACCAACATTCGAATAAACTTTATCAACAAAACCTTCTTCATTTCTTCTTACAAATTGACTATTATCAAGAATGGTCTCTGCTCCTGTAGGATTCTTTTCACCAGTATATATACATTTCCCAATAAGAACATCATTTTCAGACACTTTTAGTCCTTCTTTTATAATACCATTTGCATCTAATTTTTTATAATTCCCAGACTTCATGTTTTGTACAGAAGACGGATCTGGGTTACATATATACTCTCTTTGAACAGAACCATCTATCTCTTCTCTATCTGAGAATGTTCTAAATTTAGTCGTTTTAAAGAGGCCTCTTTCTACAGAAGATTTATTGAAAATAATACTATCTTCTTGATTATATCCAGAATAACATCCTATTGCAACGATTGTATTTATTCCGTGCGGTAATTCATCTACTCGTAAATACTTACTGAGCTTACTCTTAACTATTGGCTTTTGAGGATAATACATAATTTGACCTTTAGTATCCATTCTATTTCTAAAATTACTTGTATATATGCCTAATGCTTGTTTTCCCTGCCCTGTAGAGAATTGATTTCTGGGGTGTTGGTTCATTTCAATTCCGGGTATTACTGATGCAAGAACACCAAAATTAATTGCAGGATGAATCTCACAATAATTATATTTATCAATGTGATTAGTTAGATCTTTTGGATACATAGCAATCAAAGATATATTGGATTCTTCTGGATCAATATATTCTATTACTCCAGCTGTTTCTTCTAATTTAACTAAATTATCTATATCATCTATATTATAAAACTTTCCATCTGTATCGTTATATGGAACAGATTTATCTAAGTTTCTAGTTCCTCCAACTAAATGATACCAATTATATATATCATCAGGATCCATTAGTCTGGATATTATATCTTTAGTAATAGCTATATTATGATCTTTTACCACAAAAACCGGTCTTACTCCTCTGCCAGAATCAGTTGAAATCTTAATACATTTGTCTTCAATGTACCAAGCAATAGAAGTATAAATATTAATCAGAGCATTTCTTTTTAATAATTTTAATTTTTGTGATAAAAAATGAGGCTTTTTAGTATATCCAACAAGACGCTCATTTAAAAAAACCTTTGTATAGTTTAATTTATCTGATTCGATCTGTATAATATCTTCTAAACCTGTATCATATAATAATCTCATAAGATTTTCAGAATTAGTACCTGATGTAATAGTAGAAAAGATAGATAAGTTTTTTCTAAGTCCAACATTTCCTCCATCAGGAGTTTCGTCAGGGCACATAATTCCAAAAGAAGATAAATGTAATGAATGTGGGGCCCTTACCTTTGCACTCTTAGAAAGAGGCGTGTTGATTCTTCTAATATGAGAAACTGCTCCTAAATAACTTAACCGATTCATATCCTGAACAACACCTTGTTTACAGGGTGCATTTTTTAATCCCCAACAATTTTTGAAAGCATATAATAATCCTTCATCCATTATAGTTTGATCTAGTACTCTTTGTATAGGTATTCCCCCACCTTCTATTTCAGTTTCGGAAATTATATTGTAAATTTTATAATTTTTAAATCCTGATTTCAAAAATTCATCTTGTGGATACTGGTTCCAATAATAACCTTCTGTTTCTCCATCTTTTGTAGCATAGAATATATTTATATTTTCTATTAATTTGTTTTTTACTCTAAAATAGAGATCTCTAAAAATAGCTGATATCAAAAAACCAGATATATCAACACGTTTATATAAATAACTGTCTCTGTCTGTTGGTTTCTTAATTTCTAATAATGCATATAGAGTTTCTTTTACCATATGACCTAAATAATACGCTTTTGTATAATTATCTGTGCCACAATGTGGTAACAAATAATCTTTCATAATGTTTGCTAAAAAATGTTTTCTCTTATGTTTTGCAATATTGGAAGTCATAAAAGCAGTTGATATTTTTGATTCTAAAAATTCTAATGCATCTGCTTGGTTATTTATAACAATACCTTCTCTTATACTTGGTTGTAATAATTCTAGTAATTTTAGACTTATTGTCTGATCAAAGTTATCTACTATAGTTGAACAAATATCATAATCACTAATTATACCAAGTGCTCTAAATACGATACATATTGGGACTTCTCCATTTATATTAGGTATGGACAATCTTATAACATTATTTTCAATAGATTCTTTCATAGATTTAGTAGCATTAAGAACCATACATTTAGTTATTCTAGCGGGTTGTAATTTATTTTCTGGAGCACTACGTATATCAGTAATATATTTATAACGTTCTCCGTCTTTTTTACGTGTAATATACAATTTATTTTCAATTTGCCGTTCTTGTGCAACAATTACTTTTTCCTTGCCGTCTATAATAAAATATCCGCCTTGGTCATATTCGCATTCTCCCATAATTCTAAGTGATGTACCACTTAATCCTGCTAAAGAACATATTTTTGATTGAAGCATAATAGGAAGATTATTAGTAATTGTAACTTTTTCAAATAATTTAGGAGGAATATCTCGTTTTAATTCGCCCTCATCATTTCTTATATAAAATTCTATAAATACATTTGCTTTAATAGCACATTTATATGTTATATTTTTTAATCTTGCTTCATTAGGATATAATGTTTTCCGGTACAGAACAGGATCAGTGTTCGTGTATTTTATCTCTTGAATAATAGGTTTCCCTATATATATAGAGCTTCCATCATTTATAACGTCATTATTTTCATTTGTACTGCCGCCTATTGTAATTCTTAGTTCTAGTTCATAATCTTCAGTAGATTTACCAGTAACAGGATCAATAACTTTATTGTAAGGTAAAACTATTGGATTAAATTGACGTATAGTTTTAGAAATGTTTGTATCTAAAAAGGTATTATATGAATTTATTTGATGACTTGACAAATAATTATTGATATTTTGGAAATAAGAATGTACAATATTCCATATATCTGTATCCCAGTTAATTGTATCCATAATATATTATATAAAAATATCTTATTTTTAGATAGTATATTTATATTGGGCCCATTTGAAGAAATTAATGAAAACAAATTTATTATACACGCATTTATTTAAGTAGAAAGACCGGTAGCTTTATCTATATAACAGTTGTCTTCATAATTATTTACTTCTAAGCCTAATAATTTAAAAATATCTATATATTCTTTTTTTGTTTTATTGCCCATAATAAAAAACAACCACATATTTAACAAAAACGTATCATAAGAATCTTTTCTTTGTATTGGATCAAAATTATTAATTTTTTTTATAATTGTTCTTTTAAATTCACCTAAGATATCATTATAATGACGATTGGTTTTATGTAATTCGTCTAATTCTACTTTTAAATTATTTATTTTAATTAAATCCAAACCATTATTCGCTGTAGAATTTGTATTAATAAATTTATCCATATAGTATTGAAACACATTTAGTTAAATATTTTAAAACGATACAAATATATTAATATATAATATTAATGGAATTTGATGCAAAAATGTTAACTAATTTAGTTATTTCAATAATTGTAATACAAACAATTCATTTCTCCTTTACATATTGGAGTTATATGACTCTGCGCAATAAAAAAGGACCTGTAGGCCCACAAGGACCAAGAGGGTTAAGCAGATAAACAATTTATACTAATAATCATTGTTTCTATATAAAATATATGGAAATAAAATAGGAAAGATATCTTTACATATTTTATTTAGTTCTTTTTGTTCATTGTAGAGGCTATTTATGTTATATGGAAGAACGCTATCAGATATTTCTAAATCAGTATATAAATCAATTATGTTTTCTTTAATAATATTAAGATTATTATAAAAAACTTTAATTTTTTCATTAAAATGATGTTTTTGTAATTTATTAAAAGATCTCTCATTTACTAAATTATTCTGACAATGTGTAAATAATTCTTGAATAGTATTTAATAACTCTTTATGTTCATTTAATGATGTCTCCATTAGTACTTATAGGATTAAATATTAGATATATATACGCATAAACAAATTATATATTATTAAAGTACAGTCGATATAAATATATAACGATGAATCATGAATTGATTCCTATAAATTTAGACAAGTTTATAATTAATAAAGATATTGCAGACAAATTAAAGAATATAAATAAAGACAATATGGTACATACTTTATTCTATGGAAAATGTAATTCTGGTAAAAAAACACTAATGAAAGCTCTCATAAATAATATATTTAATACGAATATTGATGAAACGGCTTGTCTATCTAATGTTGAATTAAAAATAGGTAACAATAAAGTAAATATAGAGTATATTTTATCTAAGTACCATTTAGAAATAAATTTATATGAGTATGGTCTTTATGATAAAAATATTATAACAGATTTTTTAGAAGAACATGTTAAATATAATAATATAAATTATAATTGTAAAAAATATATTATTATACATCATTTAGAAAATAGTTCTATTTCTGCTCAGAGATGTTTAAGAAAATTATTAGAAACATATTATTCTAATTCTGTGTTTATATTTATATCAGAAGAGATTACTAAAATAGAAAAAGGATTATTATCACGATTAATGAAAATACGAGTACCCAGTCCCTCTACTAAAGAGATCACTCATTATATTGACTATTTATCTAAAACTTATCATAAAATATCAATATTAAACAAAAAGGCACTTGTTAAACATGGAAAAAACGATTTATTTATAATTACCAAAGCATATATAGATTTAAAAAATAATAAAAAAATAGATTTAACCAAATTAGATATTATAGATGAGAAGATAAAAGAAATTATTCAACTTGTTAATAAACCTAATATTAAGTCTATCATAGAAATAAGAAAATTATCATACGATCTTTTGTTAATAAATATAAACACAAAGTATATATTAAAACGATTATTAAATTATTATATGAACTCTGATATATTAACTGATAGTAGTAAATTCAAATTAGTAGATTTTTCATCTACAATTCAACACAAGCAATCCAAGATAGAGCATGATATAATTTGTTTGGAATTTTTTATACTTAAAGTTAAAAAATTACTATTGAATAATTAATGGATTATTATTCTGTATTGGATATCCATAAAAACAGTAGCTTACAGGAAATAAAAAAAAGATATCATAAGTTAGCATTAAAATGGCACCCTGATAAAAATAACAATAGTGAAGAATCAAAAAAAAAAATTTCAAGAGATAGCAGAAGCATATCAGGTATTATCTAATACATCTAATAGATTTCAATATGATACTTATGGAACAATTCCAAACAAATTTAAGTCTCCTAATGAATTATTTAAAGAACTATTTGCAAATTGTGATCCAGTTATACGCCGCTTTGTAAATAACACTTTAGGAAAAATATCTGAAGATTTAATGAATAATAGTTCAACAGATATATGGAGTCTATTAAATAATTTAGATAAAGATCAAATTATAGAAGATAGCAGTGATGTAGTAAAACATTTGCTTAAAAAATCTATACCTCAAAAATCAATCCATTCTTCAAAAGAAAGTTCAATATATTTATTAGAGTTAAACTCAGATGATTTAGAAGAGGAAAATGAAATAAATATTACAATAGATTGTCTTGCTAAATTCACACATATTAATCTAATATTAACAGGTAAATCATCAATAAAAGAATATATACTGTCCTTAGAATATAATGAACATATATTGGAATTTGAGAAAATTATTTATACATTTTTTTTAAAAGAAACATTTCCGCCAGGATATAAAAGAATTAATGTATATGATTTAATACTAGAATATGAATTAGATAGTTCTTATATTAAAACAGGATTTATGTTATCATATCCTTATAAAAACAAAGAACCTTTAGAAATAAACATACATTTTAAACATAATTCTAATATTGTAAAGATTACCGAAAAAGGATTTCTAAAAAAACAAACCCAGTACGGTGATCTGTATATAATTTTTAAATTTATATATGATAATAAAGATATTATTAAAGAGACACCTATTAAGGATATTCTTCCTAATTATAATAATATGGATCTAATTGATTTCATTAAACATAATTAAATATAAAAGTTATCTAAATTAATATAATAGATGAAACTATTATATTCATTAAAACCATCGAATCAAAAATTTAAACAAATTTCCAATATAAAAGAATTAATAGAACCCGTTATGTTTGAAGTATTACATAAATTAAATATATCTATAGTTAGAAGCAAACAACTAAGTAAAGTAGATATATATAATCATATTAGTAATAAGAATCCCCAATATCTGGAAAAAAATATGGAGAAAGAGCTACAATATTTAGAAAAAACTCTAAAACCACAGACTATAAGAGACTACTATAAATTTTTTACGCGATTTACTCCTATTCCTATATTACAAAGTATAATGAAAAAGTACAGTATAAATCACCAATTCAAATTTACATATGATACTAATACTATTATTTTTAATACATATGTATATAAAAAGTGTAACTATTCAGATATATTTATAAAATCAGTAAAGGTATTAAGTTTTCTAAAATATATAAATATACAAAATAGAACTATTTATATTCATTATGCAAATACACCTTTTAAAAAAAAATTTCCAAAGTATGTAATTTTGGGACCACATAGTGTTAATAGTGGTGTCACTACTCATTATATGAATATGGCTTCTATAACAATATACAGAGAAGAGGAGTCGGATAAGGTACTATTACATGAATTAGTACATTATTTACGATTAGATTTTGCAATGAATGAGAATATTAATACTATTATGAATAATATTATTATAAAACAAACAAATATTAACCCAAATCCAGCATATATTAATCTATTTGAAGCATATACTGATAGTATAGCTATTATATTTAATAGTATTTTTAATAGTATTTTAACAAATACAGATGTATCTGATTATTTCTATACAGAATTAATTTATATACAGCAGAAAGCAATACAAATACTGCACCATTTTAATATACATAGTATAGAAGAGTTATATAATAAATCTTCTTTAAATTTATTATATCAATCAACTTCTGTATTATCATATTATATATTAAAATTTGGATTATTATACGATACAGACAGGTTGCTTACAGATTTTTTTCCATTATTTCTTAATAATTGGACTAAAAAAAAAGTGATGGATTTGTATGATATGATTATATTAAATATAATTAAAATAAATTCTAATGATACTATTAAAGAGTTTAATACAAGTTCATTGCGTATGTCATTTAATGAACTTAATATAGAAGATTAACATAAAGATTAAAAAGATATAAATATATATTAATAATAATATAGTATATATACACATTATGGGTATAAAAAATTTAAATTCTGTTATAGAAAGATTTAGTGCAAATGGTAGAAATAGAAGCCACTTATCTATGTTTTCTAACAAAACATTTGCAATTGATACAAATGTTTACCTATATAAATATTTATATGGTAAAAGCAACCATATAAATGGGATGTTTTTTATGATAAATAAATTTAAAAAATTTAATATTACACCTATATTTATATTTGATGGAAAACCTCCTGAAGAAAAGTTAGGGACAATACAAAATAGAAAACTGATGAAGCATCGATTAGAAGAAAGACTGTCTTTATTACGTGTAGAAATAAAAAATAAAGAAAACGATGATATAGAGGAAATTCAGAAAGAAATAGAAACAATTGAAAAAAAAATAATATATGTAAATAAAACCGTCATTGATAAGACTAAAATACTGTTTGATTTAATGGGAATTATATATATAAATGCGCAATGCGAAGCAGAACACTATTGTTCTAAGTTATGTAATTTAGATATAGTAGATGGGGTCGTATCAGAAGATATGGATACTATTGCGTGTGGTAGTAAATTAGTCTTACGAAATTTTACAAACAGAGATGATTATGTAGATGCATACTATTTTGACGATATATTATATGATTTTGAAATATCAAAAAAAAGTTTTATAGACTTATGTATTTTACTTGGAAATGATTATAATTATCGTCCTCGTGGATATACACCTGAAGAAATTTATTTATTACTTAAAAAACATAAATCTATTGAAAATTTGAAAAATGATAATTTAATAAGTAATTGGTATTGTGATTATGAAAAAATAAGACAGATAATTAAACTAGAGTCGATATATATAGATCATAATAGTATATTATCGCAATATTCAAAGAAACCTAACATATCATTGTTAAAGGGGTTTTTGAAAGATTCATCTACAATAGATGAAAAAACATATCTACATCGTATAAATCTAATATATAGTAATAATCATAAAAAAGATAGTGTGCCATTGGCTAATTTATATAAGAGTAAATTTCAACATAAATTGTATAATAATTATCAGCCTTACACAAATCATGTAAAACAAGTTTTAGAATTTTAAGTAGAGTAATATATATTTTACTTAAAATAATATAATTAATTATAAATATGATAGGAGTACCTCTTTCATTTGATGAAAATAAAGAGTTAGATGTTGATAAAGACAAATCAGAGGTTATTATAAGTGAATATAATAATAACTGTAGGAAAAATGAAAGAAAATTAGTTATCTTAAATGATCTAATATATTTAAAAAATCTAAATATAAAACCTTATCATAATACATCTGATTTTTATTTTTTAAAACCATTTGAAGATAATTTTAATATAATTCAAGATGAATTCAACAGTGTATTTAAGAAAAAATATTGGAATGTTTCTCCTGATAGTAAGCGTTATCCAGTATTTTCAGAAATGAACGATAATTGGACCACTTTGTGTTTTTATTATGAAGGTAAATGGAATACTAAAATGAAAAATTTATGTCCTGTAACATATAAACTGTTAAAGAAGGTCCCTTATCTTTTTTCTTGGGCCTGTTTTTCTAGACTTAAACCATATACTGATATACCATTTCATAAGGGCGAGACTAACATAAATTTAACTTGTCATCTTGGTATTAAAAATTTAAATAATACTTCATTGGTAGTAAATGGTATAAAAAAAAAATGGGAAAATGGAAAATGTTTAGTATTTGATGATACATTTATGCATGGTGTAAAAAATAATAATAGCAAAGAAAGGGTTGTACTTGCTTTTGATTTTATAAACCCTTATTTATCTAGAAATGAAAAAAATCGATTAAAAAAAACTTATATTAAATTATCTAAAATAGAATAATAATTATACAGAATAACAGTTTCTAAAATTCCCTGATTTTATAGTACCTTTGATATTAATTTTACCTTTGGGTGCAAGATGTAAATCACCTTTAAATACAACATCACTATCATATACAATATCTCTATGAATAGTTTCATGTACATCATTAGGGCAAAATTTACAAAATCTCGCCATATATAAAGTTCCCTCAACAGTTAAATTACCATTTACTGTAAGACCGTTTATATAAACGATAGGACTATTTAGGTCTATTTCAGATGCCATATAATATCTATATAAAAAATAAAAATTATTATTTTTAATTATTATTTTTAATTATTATTTTTAATTATTATTTTAGTTAGTTGCTTTCTTTTTTCTCCGAACAACTTTTTTAGTAACAGGTGCTGGGTCGGGCTCAGGTTCATTATCTTCAGATTCTTGATCAAGTTCATCTGGATCATCATCTGAATCATCATCATCATCCTCATCTGAATCAACTACCTGATTAGAATTACCCGCTTTATCATCCTCATCTTCATCTACATCATCTTTGTCATTAACAACTCCCGATACTACGGGCCTCTCGTCCTCTTCATCATCAATAAATGCATAAGATGGCATTCCCTCTGGTTCATAAAGCTTAACCTGATGAACACTAAATGAATACCCAACCTTACCGCCTGCAAAATTAACACCAGTAAGCTTAAGAATACCGATAGCCTCTGTACGTGGTACAATAGCTTCGTCCAGATCCTCTACGCGTTGAGGTTTTGGTTTCTCTCCAGTAGCAGGGTCTGTTTTACCCTGAATGAATGCGTTTAGAGTATAACGGCCATCCCAATATCCTACCTTTGCCTTCACTGTTGGGGGCCATGTTTTTGTAAATTTTTTTGTCTGTTTGTCTTTTGACCAACGAAGAAGAGGCCTAACAAGTGCTTTTGCAACGCCCTCAGATACATCTTCCATTCCCAGCCAACTTTCACCATTTTTATGTGCAGTCTTTACAAGAAGCTCTTGCATACTTTCTGCCCAGTCATAGAACTCGCGAACTCTTGGATCATTAGGAGTGCCATCTTCTTGTAGTTCATATCCGGCCAACGAGAAATCAAGAGAATATTTTGTCTTAAGGGTCTGGCCGGTTTTAGGATCCTTGTCTTCATATTTACCTAAACAATATGGAAGTCTGCATCTTGGTGTTTGAATGTAGAGAGGCTTGCCATTATATAGAACACTACAACTTTTACCACCATATTTATTAATTTCTGGTTCCTCAAATCTAAAATTGTTAATATCGATATTTTTCGCCCGGTACACATTGCCAGTCATTGCTGAATTTTTTCCGTTTGTTGTCATTTTCTATAGTCGATAATATCATTTTATCTTTAAATATATACATCAAATTTTTTTTTATTACAAATTTTAATAACATTAGGTATAAAAAACCTATAAATCTTTACATTATTATAAATTTGAAGTATATATTTAAACATTTTTAAATAATAAAACATTATGCCTACTGTTATGAATGAATGTACAGCATATGTAGATAATTATGATAAAAATAAATGCTGTGCAAGACTTTCCTCTAATATACATAAACAATGTACCTATAAACCCAAAAAGGATGGTTTGTGTGGTATTCATTTAAAAATAGGAAAAAATAATATTAAAACAGTATATCAAAATATAGAATCTTGTGATCAGACACCTTATAATAGAATATCCAAAAAGAATATTAGATTCACTAAAAAATATGATATAAAAACTATAATTATATTACAGGCATATTTAAGGCGCTATATTGTTTTATCTAATATTTATTACAGAACAATAACTTGCTATTGTCGTCATTTAGTAAGTAACCAAACAGATTGTACTTCTTTAGAGAATATTACAGATATTTCAATAGGTGAATATTTTGGATATAAAGATCAAAGTAATATATATTGGGGGTTTAACATATCTACATTTAAGGAACTTTTGCAGTTTAATTTTAATAATCCATACAATACTATTGCGTTTAGTGATGGAGTAAAAGAACGTTTTAATAAACTTCTATCTCTATATGAAAAGAATTCAACCGTAAAAATACCTTGCGAAGTTGTAAAGGACCCATATGTCAAATTACAACAGAAATGTGTTGAAATTTTTCAAATAATGGATGGTTTAAAGCAATATACACAATGTAGATGGTTTTTAGATTTAAATCTCCACCAGTTAAAAGAGCTTTATAAACAAGTAGAAGATATATGGAATTATCGTATTAATTTAAGCCCACAAGAAAAATGCAAATACGTAACCGATGGAAAATTATTTATATACAATAATAACTATATACAGAAAATCAACTCTAAATTGAAACTTGCTAATATTATTCTTGACAATTTTAAAAGACTGGTAACAGAAGGACAAACTGTGGAAGATCGTACAACCGGGTCGTTATGGATTCTATCTGGACTAACAATAGTTAGCAATGATGCAAGAAATGCGTTACCTTGGTTATTCCAGTCAGCAAATATATATTAATTATATTGACATTATATAGTATTATATAATTTCAATAAAGTTTTTAATTAGTTAGATGTAGATGCAGCCGAAGAAGTAATATGGGGCGTAATATATCTCTGTAAATTGAAATAAGTAAATCCCTTATCCTTATCTATATCTTTAAGAGGACCCAATATAGACCCCAATTGTTTGTCCGGAATAAAAGATCTACGATTTTCAGGTACCTGTAAATTCTGCTCTCTGATATAAGCAGTAACTTTTCTGGTAACATCTGTTCTTGATAGTTTAGTTCCTTTCTTCAGTGACAGGAAATCGCATAAACTATCCGAAATATCAGTTGCTACGGCAAATCCACTTGGTTCCCTTTTTTTACGAGAAGGATCCTTTTTAGCACGACGCCTATCACGGGCTAAGTTCTTTTCATAATCTTTTCTTTCTCTCTCATATGATTTAAGAGTTTTTTTTAGAAGTTGATTCATAAGTCTTTGGGTATTTAGTATGTTATCATTTTGTGTTATTAAAGATTCAAATATAGTAGTTACAGGTGATACTTTTTTTGATTCGTCAGATCCTTTTACAGGAGATACTGATTTTGGTTCTGTTGATTCTACCTTTACAGATTCTTTTTTTTGTACAGTCTCTTGCTGTTTTTTTGTTTTTGTGGTTTTTGACGTCTTATTATTTTTGCCCATATTATAAATTCTATGATATTATGGTTAGGGATAACTTTAAGTAAATGTTTATAATTAATAAATAATTAAATTTATTAAATAATATAAGATATATATAATATGTATATTGTATTAATAATATCTATTCTTTGTATTATATGGCTTATATTTAATAGAAAATCATCAAAACATGAGAGCTTTATATCTTCTTCATATAAAATATTAGATCCGAGAATTGATAAAACTTTTGGAGTTGGTTATGATAAAGTAATTAATATAGATAAAGAGGTTAGGAATTCATCATACTTGCTTGTAAATAGCCCATCTGAATTCATAAAAAAAGTAGTACCTGTACAAAAAGCACTACCTGGCGGATATGGGTCTATAGAAGTTGACAGTTGGGTAAAACATCCAAATAAAATAATGAAAGGATATGAAATAGAACTATTAAATGGTGATAGAAATATGTGCGAACAAATAGCCCGAGAAAATCCTAAAGCAAAATCATATTCAATATTACCAAATAAAAAATGCTCTATACAAAGTACTGGAGATAGTATGCTATTATATGATAAAAAAGGAACACATAGTTATCTTAAAGGAATATCTGTTCAATATAGTTACTCTTTTTGGATTAAAATAAATAATATACAAAATTCTTGGAGATCTATATTTCAAACAGGAGGAACAGGGGTATATAAACAAGGTGAGGCAAGATCACCAGCTGTTTGGATAACACCTAATCTTACGGCAATACATATACGTGTTAGTACTCCTAATAATTGGAACGATGGTAAAGATATTTCAGCTGGAAAAATATCTCTAAACAAATGGATGCATATATGTCTAACAATAGCTGGAAAAGAAATGAAATATTACATCAATGGAATTCTTAAAGATTTAAATACTCTTGATATAGAACCATCACCAGTAGGGCCATCTGAAAATATATATATAAATCAGCTTAATTCAACTGGTTTTGAGATATCTAAATTAAGAGTATTTGATGTTAAAATAAGTCAAAATTATATTAGAAATATACTTTTACACGAACTACCATTAGATAACCGCGTGTTTTCAAAGTGTATAAAACAGCAATCAGAGCCATATAGTAGAAATGCATTTGAAAAATGCAAACATCTTGAAGAAAAAATACCAAACATTAATGACGGAATTTATTTAAATATATCATTAGATAAATATGAAAGAGAAAATGAAATTTCAGACTATTATAGAAAGCCATCTTGTAAAGTGTATAGGGATATATGCTTTTTATCTGGATTTATGACTAATCTTCCAAGCTCAGGTGAGATATTAACACTACAACCTGTACTTAGACCAAATAAAAATATAATTTTTTCAGGCGGAGGATGCGATCCAAGTAATCTTAGAAGCATGGCATCAAAGATGTATGATACAACTCCACGTATAGATATTAAGACCAACGGTAAATTAGAAGTAGTTAAGTCTTATCTAAATAAATATTTAAGTTTAGATGGTATATATTATCCAAGAGATGATACAAAAGGAGAGTTATTAAAATTTACTACAGGTGATGAATTGACATATTTTGTAAAAATATCTTTACCAGGTAATGGAATTATATCAGTAGCTCAAATTCAAGTATATAATGATCGCAATAAAAACATAGCACTAAATAAAAAAACAACGCAGTCAAGTACAAGCCACGGAGGAAATAGCTCCCGTGCAGTTGATGGAAATACAAATGGGAGCTGGTGGAATGGTCACGTTACCCATACTTCAAGAGAAGACCAACCATTTATAGAAATAGATCTTTCCGGAGGACATAAAGTAAAAAGAGTGGTCATATTCAATCGAACAGATTGTTGTAGAGAAAGAATAGCTGGTGCAAGAATATCTTTGCTCAATAGAGAAAAAACAGAAATACAATATAAAATATGGGATAAACAGAATTCTTTATCTATTGATAAAGTATCTAAAACTAAAAGCGGCCTTACGTGTTTAAATTGGCAAAAACAATATCCCCATCAACACAATTATTCATTTCCAACTGCATTGAAAAAAACTTCTGGTGCTATAATAGATAATTATTCATTTTTAACATCAAAAGGAGACAAGATTAGTCGCTGGTCTTCTGGTTCTAATAATGGTCCTAATCCTCAAACTCTTAAATGTGATAGAGGAGCATATATAAAAGGCATTGATATTAATGAAGCTGGTTGGGGTGGAAAATATTCGGATTTAGGAGGAATATCTAAAGTACATTGTTCTGACGGCATTGATATTAACTGTAAAAATTGTGGTAAAAAAAATGTAACAGCCAAAAATGTTAGACCTGGTAGAAAAGGAGTATCATACTTTAATAAATTGAAGGAATCGGGATTAGGTGATCATAATTATTGTAGAAATCCGGATGGAGAGAAACATTTATGGTGTTATACAACTAATCCAAATGTTAGATGGGAAACTTGCGAGGTAGATGGAGTTGGAATAGGTAATAAAGACCACGAATCTTGGAAGAGTGGTCAATTGATATATCCCAGAAATAGAGAATTTTTATTTAGAGGAGACACGGGCTTTATTCATAATACAGGGGATACACAATCTAAATATTTTGTTAAAGATGATATTGTTATATTTAGTGGAATCGCAAGATATAAATATGGTGTTATTCCACCAAATACTATTATTGATATACTTCCAAAGTCAATTTGGCCAAAAAATAGAAAAGTTTTTAATGCAAAAGGAAGAGGAAGTAATGATCATCCTATGCGTGTTGATATCACAGACAAGGGCTTATTAATATGTATTAGTGGTGGTGATATTTCTGATGGATCTGATATAGTAAGCCTTAATAATATATGTTACTCTTTATCTGACTCATTAGAACCAATTCCTATAAAAACAGACTATTTTGAATTTTATTCAGACCTATCTGTACAACTTAAAAAATCACGGGTACTCGAATATAAACATTACGATTCTAGTAAAAGTCCTTGGAAAGATACTTACATAACAGAGAAATATAAAAGTATAGAAAGAAACTTGACAATATCTATGTGGATAAAACCTGATAAACCTAAAAATAGTTCTCATAGAAGAAGTATATATGACAGGGGATATGCCGGGGAGGGAGCTTTGACACTTGAACCAGGTGGTACTATATCATATTATTATGGTCCTATAGGAGGATATGGGTGGCCCTATTCTTGGGCAACGTCAAAAACAAAAGTTCAATGGGAAAAGTGGAATCATATTGCAATAGTAAGAGATATTGATAATACAAATGTTACCTGGTATGTAAATGGTAAAAAAACATACTCTTGGAAAGATTGGGGAGCACAGGGATGGCATTACATACTAGATCAAAATGGTAATTCAAAAAATGCAGGAGTTACACAATTTAATACAAAAATAGGACATGGCTATACCGGCAATAAATACACGGGTATTATAAAAAACCTATATATACATAATGTGGCATTAGAATCAAAATATATTAGACATATGTATAAAGATAATCCTTCTAAAAGAAAATTATCTATCAATTATGGAACACCTTCTATTACTAAAAATAATGTAGGATTGGTATCTTTATCAGGTCTTGTTTTTTATTCAAAAAAGGCACAAAATCAAGGCCAACTTACAATAGCTACGTTAGAAGAAAAATATCGCCCCAATGCAAAATTAGTATTCTTTACAAATCAAACAAGTAGACAAGTATGGATATTAATTACACCAGAAGGAGAAATTCAATGTGGAAATGATAGAATTGAGAATGAATTTATTAGTCTAGACGGTATTCATTATTTTACAAATAAATAGAGTTTATTAAACAATAAATTTATATTTAAGATTTTAATCAAATATAGATATATACTATATTCAATGGTGAATTTAATATATATGGCTAAACCTAGATTTGGAGGGTGGGTTACTTTTACAGCTCATTTATCTCAAAAATATAGATACCCCCTATATAAAATACATAATAAAACTGAAACAAAAAAAAATGGAGACCCAGTATTAAGAGATTTTGGATATGGTGTAAAATATCAAAATATATCAATAGAAGATGCAAAAAAATTAAAAAACATATTGATTACTGCTATAGATAAGAATTATTATAAATATTTGTCTCATTTACCTAAACGATCTACTACATTAGTAATACACGATCCGACAGAGGTAAAAGGTAAAAGTACTCAGCCAGTTATAGATCATTTAAAGTATTTTAAAATAATAACTATTAGAAAAACAGTTCAAGAGTTTTTAAAAAAGATATATAAAGTCGATAGTAAATTTAAACTTCATCCATTCTACGAATATCCAAAAAGTAACAATAATGGTAACCAAGCAGTAGCGATATCACGAATTGATTTTGATAAACATACTGAATTGATTATTATGGCAAATAATATTTTAGAAAATAAGGGGCATTTTAGCAAAACAGTAGATATATATGGCGCTAAAAATGATCTATACGTATTTCATAGATTACAACAAAAACTTAACTTAAAATTAGATGATTATTATTCAGGTACATTTAAAAAGTCTTTTAATAGTTTAGACGAAGTATTAAGCAAATCTAAATATGTAGTAGATCTGTCATCTATACATAATGATGGTGGTGGTAGTCAATATACCTTTTTAGAAGCAATTTATCAAGGATGTGCGCTTGTATTAAATAGCAAATGGGTTGATAATACAAACTCTATATTTAAGAACGGTGTTAACTGTTATGTTGTAAATGATGAAAAAGATCTTGCTAAATTACTTATAAGGGCGCCTTCAACAAGATCAGTTATTAAGTCTGCAAACAAACTATTAGCTCCCCATATCAATGTTAAATGGTAGATCAGTTACCTTTTCCCATGTACTGTAATCTCCAATGCATTTCATACATATTATTTTTTTAAATATACAGTTAGGTTCCACAATCTCTTTATTTAAATTGTCTATATCTTTTTTAGAGAATGGGAAATTATACTGATACCTAAAGGATATGTGTGCATTTTTAGGCCACCAGTCAGGTAATGACAAAGTATCTTTTATTTCTACATTATTTTGAAGAGAAAAGAAATTATTTTTTTCAGTTTGATATACCTCTCCTTTAAGAGAAATATCCAAATTATATGTTTTATTAAACAGATCTTTATAATTACCCAGTTCATCTTTAGACAAACGAGTATAAACGCTAATATGAGGGTTAAATCCCTTGGAATAATTATTCCAAATATGATTCTTTTGGGGAACTAACCATATACAATAACCAAAATCCTCTATAATATTAATAGTCATATAAATATTAAAATATATTAATATTTTAATGTATATATCCGATTATAATATACTATATATAAACCTTGAAAAGGATTTAGACAAAAATATTAGAATGAAAGAGTTGCTTGATAAATTAGGATTGTCCTATAATAGAATAGAAGCTATTTACGGAAAGCAATTAAAAAATAAACAATATAGAAAAAAAATTTCTTCAATCTTAGATGTTCCTCAAGTAAAACTTGCTTCTTCTTATTGGATGGATCGGAAAAATTTTAAAACAATGACAAGTTATGAAAGTGCAGTATTGAATAAGGTAGGCTGCTATTTAAGTCATTTGCTTGCGATACAGACTGCAATAGATAATGGGTTTGATAATGTTATGATATTAGAAGATGACATTCAGCCATTATCAAATATTAACCAATCATTTACAGTTCCTAAAAATGCTGATATATTTTATCTTGGTGGATCTTTTTTCCATCAAAAACAATCACTTAATCCCACTTCAAAAAAAACAGTAGCAATAGATACTAACTTTTTAAAAGTAAATGGAACATTTGCATATATTATACCTTCACGTAAAAAAATGTTAGATATATATAATGTATTGATGTCTGTTTTTTTAGATGGGAAGGGAAAGGATAAATCTCCCAATTTTAGAAGTGGTAATGTAAGGTTACGTGCTCAATCTATCGATTTTGCATATATTAATCATTTTCAGACCCAAGGTTCTTGTTATTTAGTAAATCCAGTAATGATATCACATGAAGAAATGGGGAGTAATATATCTAACAATAGAGCTAAATATAAACTTTCCCATATACTATTTCCCCAACAAGAAAAAAAATTAAAACCATATTTTAAATAATTTCTATATAAATATACTTTTAATAGAATATCTATTACAAATATATTAGTTATTTAGTTAGAGTATGCAAGACCACCCATGCCACTCATGATGCGGAGTACATTGTAATTTATAGCATATACCCGTAGTTTTCCCTTAATATTAGCGTGTTCTATATTTATTACAGCATTATCAATTCTTGAAAAGTTGCAAGTACCACTTGGTTGATGATCTTCGGGTTTTAGAGCAAATGAATATACGTGAGGAATACTTACATCGGCGCGTGCATCAACATTATGATTTTCAGGAAGGGGTGGTTTAGAATCAGCTGCAGTATTGTTTTCAGCTAAAATGAAACTATTGTTTGATCCACCAGTAACATTTGTATTTGAACTAATAAAGGGCCGTCTTACAGTATCAGAAGATCCTTTATGATGTTGATATCTTTGTATAACAGTAAAATATTTTCCTTCTCGCGCCTTAAATCTATCGTGTCCATTTAACTGTATTAAGTCCTTTGAACATTTAATATCCGTGTCCGTTGGCATAAGAGGCCCTTTATCAGCTCCACTTACATTAGTATCTCCCTCAGCCCCACCATACAGATATGCACCATCGCCATCATCGTGTATAGTCCATACTAATTCCTTAACAGGGTGGTTAAAACGTAATTCGTGTTGAGTACTTGTCCCTGATACCGAAAGTGCATTTGAATATTGTACTTGTTCAATTAGATATTCGTGAGATACCTGAGCAAAACGCCTGCGCTCATCTGTATCAAGGAATACATAATCACACCATACTTTTATTCCTCCATTACCAATAATAGCATTCGCAGAAAGTGTGATATTAATCTTGACTTCGTGATATTGGAGAGCAATAAGAGGGAGTGCAAGTCCTGGGTTTCTGCAGAACCATAACTGAAGAGGTACGTAACTTACATCTGATTCTCCATTTGCTACTTCGGTTGCTTTATTTAAAAGATTTTTAGAATCATTATTATGACTTAAGTCTGTCCATATTTGCATCCAATGTCCATAATGTTTATCTACAATTTGTCCTCCAATTTCTACATCTACACTTTCGATATTAGAAAAGGCTTCTGCTGAAGAGATACCGTGTCCTTCATTTCCAGTAAATGTATTCGTACAGAATACCTGTGAAATTAAATCACCATTTCTTGACACAGTTACTGAAATTTTAGAATTAGGTAAAGCTGACCCATTATATGTCTGTTCGATTGATTCAACAGCAAAATTGGTATGTCTTCTATAAACTACTTTAAAAAAGGTAATTTGAGGATTACCTGTAAGATAAATATCTTGTGCGCCATAGGCTACGAGTTGCATTAATCCACCACCCATAGTAATATATATATATATATATCTTTTTTTTATTATAAAACTACTTATTAAAAGTTTAATAAATATATTATGTAAAAAATTTAGTTAGAGTATGCAAGACCACCCATACCACTCATGATACGGAGTACATTGTAATTTACAGCATATACCTTGAGTTTGCCGGCAATAGCAGCGTGATTAAGATTTAATACAGCGTTATCGATTCTTGAGAAATTGCAAGTTCCACTTGGCTGGTGCTCTTCTGGTTTAAGTGCAAATGAATATACGTGTGGGACAGAGTT
>MDTG01413159.1_pt1 | contig 21332 bp, 15 predicted proteins | sample 811421 | NCBI WGS metagenome assembly MDTG01 (sample SAMN05326645, study PRJNA326480) | marine metagenome | isolation source: seawater | place: Pacific Ocean: South East | collected 2011 | reverse complement strand
TTGGACGCATTCGGAATGTATCCAACACTGCGACCCAAGAGATCGAGACGGTTACGGATAGCGCCGCCATCAAGGTTTCAGAGCTGGTGTCGACTGCCAAGGATGGGTCGAGCGCCAGCGCTTTAGCCGCGCAAACCCATATCACCGATGTGACCACCAGCATGCGCGAGAACGTTGAGTTAGCGACGCATTCGTCTGGTCGGGCCGCCGCAAACTTGGAGGGAATCGCCCAATCACTGAAGGGCCATATCACGGAGCTTGAGTCGTCTCTTGATCAGGCTCGCGACCGTTTTGACAACGTTGGGGATTTGCTTCAACGCAGCTCTACAGATCTGACCGTGGCCTATAATGCTGCGTCAACTCACGTACAGTCCTTTGCCGATTCCTTGAACCAGCAATCAACAGGGTTACGCGTTGCATCCACCGAGGCGGGCGCGCAACTGAGTAAGGTCGGGGACAACTTAACCGAGCGTACCCATGAATTGGCGACCAGTGCGCAGCGGGCAGCCCAGTTGGTCACCCTGGTCACCAACGCGCTGCATCAGCATTCTAACGAGGTGACGACGACGTCAGAAAACCTCTCGGGTCAAGTGGACCTGTTGGCAAAGGATTTGGAACGTCAGTACGAAGAACTCGAGCACATGTCCGGCCGCACGGTTGGTAATTTGCGTGAGCTGGGGCACGATCTCCGGCGCCAGGCGCAGGAGCTTGACGGTGCGTCGAAACGCGCTTCGGGCCAACTGGAGGATGTTGGCGAAGACTTCCAGAATCGTACGACTTTACTGAACAACGCCACGGACGAAGCGACGTCGCGTATTCGCATGGTTGGCGAAGCGCTATCAGAGAATGCGGCAGACGCCACTGTCGCCATCGACACCAGTTCTGCGCGACTGCACGAAGCTATTGATTTGTTCCGCCAGCAAACCCAAGAGGCAGGCACAAATGCAGAGAATGTCTCAAGTCGGCTAGAGGGTATGGCTGAGTCCACCCGCCGCCAAATCTTCGATATGAACACTACCTATCAGCGCGCTGAGCAAGGCATGGAGGTGTTGGGTGGCGAAATTACCCGCCGCACCACCGAACTCAGTGCCGCGACCGAAGCTGCATTAACGAAGGTGGCGGCCTGGGATCAGCATATGCGCTCTCAAACAGAAACCATGGCAACTGCCACGACTGCGGCCGCCAAGAGTGCCGAAGAAGCAGGGCGACACCTGGAGGGGCAGACCCGCGATATGCGTGAGGTCGTCAACGAAGCTAGTGCGCTCGTCGAGCTTCTAAAAGAGCGTCGCGGCCAAGCGGCAGTTACTGATTTCATGCAGCAGGCGACTTTCGTTAATGAACGGTTAGGCTCGCTTGCGGTTGACATGAACCGCGTGCTCGAAACGACGATTACCGAAGACGAACTGCGACGGTTCAATAAGGGCGAGACCGGTGTCTTTGTTCGAAAGATGTTAGGTTTCCGCGAGAAAGCTAAACTCAATATCGTGCGTGATAAGTATCAGCAAGATTCGGAATTTCGCGACTACGTAACCCGCTACATAAACGATTTTGACAGCCTTCTGAACCATTCAGCAAAGCTTGACCAGGATAGCATGTTGCGAACGACGTTCTTGTCGTCGGATGTCGGTAAGGTCTATATGCTGCTGTCGCGGGCTCTTGGACGTGACATGGTCACAGCGTAGTCAGAAAATTATTTGGCCTGCACGGCTGCAGTTACCGCCTGCGGAAACCAGGACAGTTGGTCAGCCAAGGCGGCGACTTTTCCGATAACCAATAACGTGGCACCGGTGATTTGCGCGCTTGATATGTCCTCTACTAACCGCTCCAACGTTGTATTCAGAACCTGTTGCTCCGGGCGAGTCCCGTGATTAATGGCGGCGGCCGGCGTTTCAGCATCAAGCCCATGTGCAATCAGTCGTTCAGTGATCCTGCGAACATTGGTGAGGCCCATATAGATGACGAGAGTTGTATCAGGATCCGCGAGGCTCTGCCAATTCAGTTCGAGTCCGTCGGAATCCTGTGTATGCCCCGTAACGAATCGCACGCTATGGGCGAGGTCACGATGCGTCAACGGAATACCTGCATAGGCGGTGCAACCGGTGGAAGAGGTGATCCCGGGAACGATTTCAAAGGGGATCCCACGTTTGGCAAGGTGTAACGCTTCTTCGCCGCCACGGCCGAAAACGAATGGGTCTCCACCCTTAAGCCGAAGGATCTTTCGTCCGGCCATGGCGAGGTCCACCAAAAGGTCGTTGATGTCATTCTGGGGCATGTGATGATTTCGGGCTTGCTTGCCTGCGAAAATACGGGTGATGCCCGGTGGTATCAGGTCCATAATAGCCGGCGAAACGAGCTTATCATAGATGACCACATCGACCTCGCGAAGCAAACGGAAAGCTTTCATTGTCAAAAGATCAGGATCACCCGGACCAGCGCCGACGAGATACACGGGATTCAGGTTAGGTGCCATGGCGTTTGCCGAAGTCAATTCAAACTAACATCTAGTGTCAGAATATATCGTAAGCGGTCTAAATTCTCCAGCAGCAGATAGATTTGATCCGGCTTATTCCTATGCCTATGTTATTAGGACATAGCTCTGGTGAGTGCGGCTACTATGAATAAAAATTCAAAAGTCACGGCAACGCAGGAAACAGATGTTTTTGCAGAGCCGTACGAAATTACCCTGGCGCGTCGGCGTGAAGTAATAGCGGGTTGGCTATATTTTGTAACACTGATGGTGGTTGCCATGGTGGTGATTGGCGGCTTGACCCGGCTTACTAACTCTGGCCTTTCCATGGTGGAATGGCGCCCTTTAACCGGTTGGCTGCCGCCGTTATCAAATGCTGAATGGATGCTTAACTTCGAAAAATATAAGACGTCGCCTGAGTACCAAAAGATTAATACCGGCATGTCGTTATTCGAATTCAAGGGCATTTTTTGGCTGGAGTATATTCATCGGCTTTGGGGCCGGTTAATTGGCCTTGTCTTTTTGGCTCCCTTTATTGTTTTCGTTGCCTGTGGGTGGGTTAATTGGCACCTCAGTTTTCGCTTGCTTGGATTGTTAATTCTCGGCGCTCTGCAAGGTGTGCTGGGCTGGTATATGGTTCAGAGCGGGTTGGTAGACCGGCCCGATGTCAGTCAATATCGCCTTGCGGCTCATTTAGGATTAGCACTGGTGATCATTGCGGCATTGTTCTGGACAGCCCGTGGTCTCAACAGGTCCTATAGAAAGCGTTGGGAATATTTCGATCCAAACAGTGTGATCGGACTGCAGCGTGGCGCTTGCATTGTGTTGGTAACGGTGTTTTTGACAGCATTCTCTGGTGCTTTTGTAGCTGGATTGAATGCCGGCCTTGCCTATAACACGTTTCCACTAATGGATGGAAATTGGGTTCCCGAGGGATTATTCACGATGATGCCGCCTTATCTGAACTTCTTTGAGAACACAATTACAGTTCAATTTGATCATCGGGTCCTTGCATTGATCACTGCGACATTGGTTGCGTTGGTTTGGGTGGCAGCACGACGTTACAAAATACCGCCCTCGGCGGGGTTAGCCATCCATTGCTTGTTGCTTACCGTTATTGCACAGGTGGGTCTGGGTATTACAACATTGTTACTTGAAGTGCCGCTTGAGTTCGCGGCGGCTCATCAAGGGGGCGGCGTTTTGCTTCTCATCTGTGCAGTGTGGTTGGTTCGTGAACTTACACCACCATCAAAGCAAACATAATATATTTGTATTCATCTTTGTCGTGTTCAAAAATCCCTTGGAATTGGTTTTCGACTTTGACAGAGTAAGAAAGATTTCTCCTAAATTGTATTTGAGAGTAATCGATACCCACCAACTATCGACAAAACCACTCGATTATTGATGCGCTGCGATTTTAATACAGACGGCTGACATCCAGCTCTTTACGCTTCATCAAGGAGTTATTCATTGGTCAATTGGCGGGGGTCTCCGCAGAAGGTCCTATTTGTCATCAGCCTTTTCCTCGGGTTGACGTTGCTGCCGACTATAAGCGGCTGTGTCCAGGGTCCCACGTCGACTATAAACCGGGTTATTCAAGCGGTCGGCGACCTCCAACCGTTTCCGAAGGCGACTGAAAAGGAATATCAACGGTTTGCCATCGCTTTTCACAATCAAACCGTTGGCGGCGAAGAAGTTGACGATCAATTGAATTACTTCCGTTTTGCCTTTAAGCGAATACGGACGAGCTACGTTAGGCGCGTCGATGACGCGAAACTTATTGACGCGGCTATCACGGGCATGGATGAGGCTGACCCAAAATTGAAAGCTAACCCAAGCGGTCTCGTGGAGGCGGCGTTGGACTCAATGACGAAATCACTCGATCCGCACTCCGGTTTCATGAATGGCCAAGAATTTAATGAAAGTTTTGTTCACACTAAGGGTGAATTCGGGGGTCTGGGCATCGAGGTAACCATGCAGGATGGTTTCGTGATGGTTGTTGCGCCCATTGAGGACACACCCGCCGCTCGGGCGGGTATGCAATCCGGCGATTTGATCGTTGAGGTTGACGGAGAACCAATCAAGGGTTTGTCCTTGGCTGAGGCGGTCCGACGTATGCGTGGACGCCCAGGCGACGCCATTGATCTAATGGTCAGGCGAGAAGGACAGGCGGACTTCAAGGTTCAAATTGTCCGTGCTATAATAAAAGTACGCGCCGTCCGATGGCAAACAATTGGAAAGTTCGCATATATCCGAGTTAGTCGGTTTTCCGAACGAGTTCAAAGCGGAATTGCCAATGCCTTTGCCGATATTCGCGACGATTTAGGAGGCGCGCCAATGGGCGTGATTCTCGATCTGCGAAATAATCCTGGTGGTCTGCTGGATCAGTCGGTTGTATTGGCGAACGCGTTTCTTGACGACGGTGAAATTGTTTCCGTCCGCGGCCGAACCGCGAAGAATCAGAGGTCGTTCTTAGCAACCGACGGCGACTTGGCGGCCGGAATTCCGATGATTGTTCTTGTGAATGGCGGGTCGGCTTCGGCTTCGGAGATTGTCGCTAGCTCTCTGAAATACCACAATCGTGCGACAATCATGGGGGTCCAGACCTTTGGAAAAGGTTCAGTGCAAACGATCATTCCTATGCCGCGTGAAGGGGCTTTACGGTTGACCACCGCGCTATATTACGGTGCCGATGGGCATACCATTCAAGCGCGGGGCGTGTTGCCCAACATCATTATCGAGCCCGAAAAAGCCCCCGGATTAAAGGGCCGACGAGAATCAGACCTTCCCGGGGCGATCCCCGCGGAAAAGGATATTTTGGAAAAAGCGACCACGCCAAGAATTCTTATAAAAAATTGTCCTGCCGTAGACGCGCCGCGACGGACAGGACGTAACCGCAAGGAAGACCGGGTTCTGGGATGCGCATTGGCTCTCCTTGCGACTGGGTCGGAACAGAAATTTCTCGCAGCCCACGGCGTTCAGCGTCAAATGTAACGCGTATTTTTTACTTTCGGTCCTGGAATTTTTCTAATGCTACGTGCCGTTTTATGTGCGCTACGGAATTGTGGTGAATTCGTAAACCAGCCGGCGATAGTGCTGGCCATGAAGGGATAGGGCTGTAGGTATTTGTTTCGCTTTAAAAATTATGAAAAATGTGCGGTGCAGCAAAAGTGCTGTTTGATCACAAAAAAAAGTTTATATTTAAAAAAAGAGACAAACAGTCTCAATATTAAAAATTATGCAAACCCACGTGATGGAACCTACATGATTGGCCGTATAACAAAAAATCCGCACGAACGCCAAATCGAGACGTCTCCAAAGGTCGCGGACGAGGTGGCACATACTACTTGTTACATGTGTGCATGCCGATGCGGAATCAAAGTACACCTACAAAATGGCGAAATCCGCTACATCGAAGGCAATCGCAATCACCCCGTGAACAAAGGGGTCCTGTGCGCAAAAGGCTCGGCCGGTATTATGAATTACAAATCTCCGGCACGGTTACAAAAACCCCTTAAGCGGCTCGGGCCCCGAGGTAGTGGTGAATTTAAAGAAATTGAATGGGATGAGGCACTTGATATCGCAACGGCGTGGTTGGCCCGATGCCGGGCCACCAACCCTCGGAAGTTAGCATTTTTCACCGGTCGAGATCAGAGCCAATCGCTGACCAGTTGGTGGGCCCAACAATTCGGGACGCCAAATTATTCGGCCCATGGTGGATTTTGTTCCGTCAACATGGCGGCAGGGGGCCTCTACACCATTGGAAGCGCTTTTTGGGAATTTGGCGAGCCAGATTGGGAGCATACCAAATACTTCCTCATGTTTGGCGTTGCCGAAGACCATGATTCAAATCCGATCAAAACCGGTATCGGACAACTGAAAACAAGAGGTGTGAAGTTCGTCTCTGTAAATCCAGTGCGAACCGGGTATTCGGGCGTTGCGGATGAGTGGATCGGGATTCGACCCGGAACCGATGGCCTTTTTGTGATGTCGTTGATTCGGGAATTGTTGATCGCCGGTAAGATTGATGAGGAATACCTGGTTCGATACACCAATGTGCATTGGCTAGTGTATCAGAGTGAAGGTGACGAGAGCCACGGATTGTATGTCCGTGATGATGACGGCGTCGCCCAATGTTGGGACGGTGAGAAGAAGGCGCTTGCCGATGTAACTAATGTGAATGCCAAGCCGACCCTCATCGGTGAGATTGAACTACCGGACGGCCGCAAGGCAGTGCCGTCATTCGAACTCTTGGTACGTCATTATTTGGAAGACCAGTATTCGCCGGAAGCTGTCGCCTCTGTGACAGGTGTTCCGGCTGAAACGATTAAACGTATCGCAGCCGAACTTGCTGATGTCGCTTTTAATCACACCATTGAACTGCCACTTGAATGGTTCGATTCCTTCGGTCGTAAACATGACAAAGTCATTGGGCGACCTATCTCCATGCATGCTATGCGGGGGATTTCTGCCCATTCGAATGGTTTTCATACTTGCCGGGCTATCCATATTCTGCAGTTGCTGCTGGGCAGCATCGATGTGCCAGGCGGAATGCGCTATAAGCCACCTTATCCGAAGGCACTTAACTCGCTTCCCAAGCCCTTCGGTCGAGATCCAGACGTTCAACCTAATACACCACTGGCCGGGCCGCACTTGGGCTTCCCCATGGCGCCAGATCAACTGCTCATCGATGCTAATGGTTGCGCTCAGCGGATAGACAAAGCCTTCTCATGGGAGGCACCTCTGGCCATCCATGGCCTGATGCATATGGTCATCACCAACGCATGGAAGGGGGATCCGTATCCCATCGACACCTTGTTCATGTACATGTCCAATATGGCATGGAACTCGACCATGAACACCTCTCGGGTGATGGATATGCTCACCGATGTGGATGAAGATACGGGTGAGTATAAAATTCCAAGACTCATTTATTCCGATGCGTTCTATTCAGAAATGATTCCTTATGCGGATCTCGTGTTGCCAGATACCACCTACCTTGAGCGTTGGGATTGCATTTCCCTTTTAGATCGACCGATCAGCCAGGCCAATACCGCGGCGGATGCCATCCGTCATCCGGTAGTCGAACCTGACCGGGACGTGCGCTGCTTTCAGGAGGTCTTGTTAGATCTCGGTTCACGTCTTGGCTTGACAGGGATGGTTAATAAGGATGGCAGTCCGAAGTATCCAGGTGGTTACGCGGATTACATTACCAATCACGAACGTCGACCAGGATTGGGACCGCTGGCCGGGTGGCGTGGCGAGGACGGCGCGCAGTCGGGGCGCGGGGCACCCAACGCCGATCAGTTACAACGGTATATCCAGAACGAGGGTTTTTGGAGCTATGAACTTCCTGAAGGGCACCGGTATTATCGGTTCGCCAATAAAGGATACCTTGAATGGGCTGAACAGATGGGCTTCACATCGGACGCCAATCAGATAGTCATGAAGATCTATTCTGAGGCACTCCAGAAATTTCGCTTGGCCGCAGAGGGGCATGGCCCTGTGCAACCGCCGGAACGCGATCGCGAACGAATCAAAACCTACGCGTCGCCACTGCCGATCTGGTACACACCCGTCGAACAGCAGTTGTTAGACGAGAGCGCCTTTCCATTGCATGCACTTACGCAACGCCCCATGCACATGTACCACTCTTGGGGGTCGCAGAACGCCTGGCTGCGTCAGATCACAAGCGAGAATCGTTTGTATATGGCAAAAGAGAAGGGGCGGGAACTCGGCCTCAAGACGGACGATTGGGCGTGGGTTAGCAGCCATAATGGTCGGATTAAAGTCCAAGTCGCGCTCATGAATGGGGTCAACAAGGATACTGTGTGGACTTGGAATTCTATCGGCAAGCGACCGGGCGCGTGGAACCTAGATCTAGACGCGTCTGAGGGGCGGCGGGGTTTTTTGCTAAATTACCTGATCTCTGAATTGTTGCCCGAGAAGGGAGATGGATATCGCTATTCCAATTCGGATCCGTTGACCGGGCAGGCAGCTTGGTTTGACTTGAGGGTTAAGGTGGAGAAAGCATCTGTCCAAGAAGTCGATGAACTGTCGCCAAGTTTTGCACCGACAGCGCGACCTCCGAATCTGGTATCGACACCGGCAGTCCTCAGGTATGGCGACAAGTTCCGGGAAGCCCGTGAGAAGGAAGGCCAGTAATGACCAATCTGCCATCCGAAACCAACACAAAAATGGGGTTGATTATTGATCTTGATATCTGCGTCGGTTGTCATGCTTGTGCAGTGAATTGCAAGGAATGGAACACTGGTGGCCATATGGCTCCGCTGACCGATTTGAATCCCTATGGCAAGGCTCAGGATGGCGTGTGGTTTAACCGCATTCACGCTTACGAAGTCTTGGCGAAGGATGGTGGCTCCAATATGACCACCTACTTCCCGAAATCCTGCCTGCATTGTGAGGATGCTGCATGTGTCACCGTTTGCCCCACTGGTGCCTCCTACAAGCGCGTCGAGGATGGGATTGTGCTTGTTGAGGAGTCCAAATGCATCGGATGTAAACTTTGCTCATGGGCGTGTCCCTATGGTGCGCGTGAATTCGACAGTGACGCGGGGGTCATGAAGAAATGCACACTGTGTATCGATCGGATTTACAATGAGAATCTGGATGAGATCGATCGGGTGCCGGCTTGTGTGTCCACATGTCCCGCCGGTGCTCGGCATTTTGGGAACCTCGGCGATCCGCAATCAGAAGTTTCTAAACTGGTGGTTGATCGTGGTGGATTTGACCTGATGCCGGAGATGGGATATCGGCCTACAAACAAGTACCTGCCGCCTCGACCACGAACTGATACCGCCGTGGTCACGTCTCTCTCTGAGGACGAAGAGATCACTAATCCGCTACTTCGTTGGGCAGATAGGTTCCTATCGCGCTAAGAGGAAGAAACATGCATCCTGCGTTTTCTGTAATTTTTTTCACGGTTTTTTCTGGCGCCGGGTACGGGTTGTTGGCGTTGATGGGGCTAGGAGTGGCGTTCGGTTTTCTGCCGACGGATCAATGGCTCGGGATACTTGGGCTGGGGCTTGGTTTTGTGTCGGTGTCGGCTGGTCTGTTGTCGTCGACATGGCATCTTGGACATCCGGAAAGGGCGTGGCGCGCATTTTCTCAATGGCGATCGTCCTGGTTGTCAAGAGAAGGTGTGATTTCGGTTGTCACATTTGGACCAATGTTAATGTTTGGTTATGCCTGGATCGTTGAAGCAGGAGCATCGTCGCAAATGATAGTATGGGGTGGGCTTACGGCTATCGGTGCCCTAGGAACCGTAGCTTGCACTGGAATGATTTACCAAAGCCTCAAGACCATTCATCAATGGCACAACTATCTGACCGTACCAAACTATCTGTTTCTGGGTTTAGCCGGTGGCGCCGTGTGGTTGAACGGCTTAGCGGTAATCCTGCAACTGAAGACTGAGGTGGTGGCGGGAGTCACAATAGTCGGCTTGATCTCAGCGTGGCTGGCCAAACGTGCCTACTGGCGTTTTATTGAAACAACATCTCACCAAGCGACTAAAGAGAGCGCGACAGGACTGGGGCAATTCGGTCAGGTCTTCAAGTTCGAGGACCCACATACGGAGTCTAACTACCTACAGAAGGAAATGGGGTTCCAGATCGCGCGCAAGCATGCGGTGAAATTACGATATTACGTTGAATGTTTAACTTTTGTTGTGCCGCTGGCATTAGTCACTGTGTCGATTGGGACCGGTGGGGCTATTGCGACCCTCGCAGCCGGATTGGCAATGATGTCCGTAACCATCGGATTACTAATTGAACGTTGGTTGTTCTTCGCTGAGGCTAAACATGTAGTAATGCTCTATTACGGTGCGGAATCCGCCTAAAACTTGGGCTGGGATAACTGGCATGAATCGCAAATCCATTGTTCACATGAAAATCTCTCGGTTCAGGCCTAGGAGTGTCAGCAGATGGCATGCGGCTTCAGTTAAAAGTTGATGACGACGACAATCCAATTTCGCCCGTCATTATCTGTCGCTGTTATTTCCGCAGCGCCCTTCGCTCTCGCGCTGCATTTGGCATCCGAATAAGCTCAAATCCTCAAGATCAATAATTTATTACCTTAACTGTCGCCGCGGTCATTCAGGCTTAATCGCCGCCCCCAGAATGGCAACTAATTGCATGCCAGCCTGAAAACCTTGGCTTCATGTTAGGAAACCACTACATATCTCAGGGCTCGAAAATTGAGGGAGAATATCTTGACGAGTCTAAACGACGCCGTCGCGCAAAGACGGACTTTTGCCATTATCTCGCACCCTGACGCTGGCAAGACAACGCTGACCGAGAAGCTTCTCTTGTTCGGTGGCGCCATTCAGCAGGCTGGCGCCGTGAAAGCGCGGGGAGAGCAGCGGCGTGCTCATTCCGACTGGATGAAGGTGGAGCGGGAGCGGGGAATTTCAGTGACATCGTCGGTGATGACCTACGAATATGCCGGGCGAACTTTCAATCTCTTGGATACGCCGGGCCACGAAGATTTCAGTGAAGATACATACCGCACGCTGACGGCTGTCGATTCCGCCGTGATGGTCATCGATGCGGCAAAGGGAATTGAGGCGCAAACGCGTAAACTATTCGAGGTCTGCCGTTTGCGGAATGTGCCCATTGTCACGTTCATAAACAAGATGGACCGCGAAGCGCGCGATCCCTTCGACCTACTCGACGAGATCGAACAAAACCTTGCCCTTGATGTAACTCCAGCCAGCTGGCCCATTGGCATGGGGCGTAACTTTCATGGTTGTTATAACTTGTTTGACGACCGGCTGATCTTGATCGAGCGGTCACGCGAGGATAAGCCAGACGAGGGCGATATGTGCGAGGGGCTCGACGACCATAAACTTGATGATCTACTCCCGCCTCATGCCGTGTCGACCCTCCGTGAAGAAGTGGAGATGGCGCGTGGATTGTGTCCGAAATTCGACCCACAAGCGTACCGCGAGGGTCACATGACACCGGTCTACTTCGGCAGCGCCATCAATAATTTCGGGGTTCGGGATTTGCTAGAAGGCTTGGCCCGGCAGGCGCCTTCGCCCCGTTCGCAAGCCGCCATCGGCAGGACCGTTGCGCCGGACGAGGAACAGGTCAGCGGGTTCGTATTCAAGATCCAGGCAAACATGGACCCCAAACACCGAGATCGCATTGCTTTTGTGAGGCTCTGTTCCGGCAAATTCAAACGCGGCATGAAAATGCGCCACGTGCGCTCAGGGAAAACTTTGAACCTCCACAATCCGGTTCTCTTTTTGGCCCGCGACCGGGAATTAGCCGAGGAGGCTTGGGCCGGCGATATCATAGGTGTTCCCAACCATGGCAATCTACGTATCGGCGATACCCTGACCGAGGGCGAGGAGTTGCAGTTCTCCGGTATTCCGAGTTTTGCACCGGAACTTCTCCAAAAAGTAAGGCCGGACGACCCCATGAAAGCGAAGCATCTGGGGCGTGCCTTGTTCCAGTTAGCGGAGGAGGGCGCCGCACGGTCTCTGAAGACGTTCATCGGCGGTGATTGGATTGTCGGTGTGGTTGGTGCGCTTCAATTCGAGGTGCTAGCCGAGCGGGTGCGCACCGAATACGACGTGGCTGTTCGGTTCGAGCCTTCGGGGCTCTATACTGCGCGATGGGTCGAAGGTAATGACCATGCCATAGTTAAGAAGTTTTGTGATGAGAACCGGACAGCTTTGGCCGAGGACCATGATGGTTCGCCTGTGTTTCTGGCGCGTAATGCCTGGCACCTGAATAAGGCCGAGGAAGATTGGCCTGAGTTGCGTTTCATGAAGACCAAGGAGCAGGTAATCACCTAGTGGCCGTTTTTCTCCCGACACCACCCAATAGTTCCACGCCCCGGCTAAGCGATTCGGAACGCAAGGCAGAACAGGATCGCGTGCGCGCCGAAACCCCAAATGCCGATGAATTCTGGATTTTCGGTTTCGGGTCTTTGATGTGGCGTCCGGGGTTGGTGGTCGCGCAACGCGAGCCAGCGACGCTGCAAGGCTATGAGCGGCGGTTCGAGATTTGGTCGACCGTCGGCCGCGGCACTCTGGCGCAGCCGGGGCTCGGGTGTTGCTTGGTGCCTGCCGCCGGGGCATGTCGCGGCATTGCCTATGAGTTACGGATGGCGACGCTTGATGCTGATCTCGATTATCTGTGGAAACGTGAAATGGGCAGCGGCGTCTACCGGCCAACGTGGGTTGAATTGACATTAGATACTGGAGAGCGGAAAACGGCGCTGACCTTCGTGATCCGTAAGGGGCATATTCAACACGTGGGGCCCATGCCAGCGCGCCAAATGGCCCAGATTATTGGTCGCGCTGCCGGTGAGAATGGGCGCTGTCGCGATTATCTAGCTAACACTCTGGAGGAAATGGCCAAGCTTGGCGAGACCGATTTTCTGCTTGAGAAAGTCATGATGCTGATCGATGCGGCAGAGGAGGACGGTGGCCTCTAATTCTGTTTTTTTACCCGTTCGCGGTGATAGACGTAGAGGCCGCTCCCAGTAATGATCGCCGCTCCTACAATGGTCCAAGTATCGGGAAAATCAGCAAACAGGATAAATCCATAAAGTGTGGCCCAGATTAGATTTAGATAGCCATATGGCGAGATGACGGATGCCGGGCTTAAGGTCAATGCCTTAATCAAGGCGAAGTGGCCGATGCCGCCGCAAACTCCAATCGCAATCAGTAATGCCCAAACCTCTGGAGCTGGAGGTTTCCAATAGAACGGCGTGACTATGGATGTGATTACTGCCCCCACCAATGCAGTGTAGAACAAGGTTGTAAGGATCGAATCAGCCTGTGACAGAAGGCGAGTGCTGACCTGGTAGATGGCATAGGAGCAAGCGGCGGCGGCGGGCAGTAAAATGCCCAGCGACATGAACTCCGAACCTGGACGCATGATGATCGCTGCACCCAGCATGCCAATGACCACCCCGGCCCAGCGCCGTGGGCCCACTGGCTCCCTGAGCACGGGCATGGCCAGCGCGGTAACCACGAGCGGAGCAATCAGCATCATAGCGCTGGCGTCGGCTAACGGGACAAAAAGAAGACCTGCGAAGAACAGTGAGGTGGTAAGTAGCATCAACACCGAACGAACCAATTGCAGTTTCAGGTTGCCCGACTGCGCGACGGTCCGAATTTGAGGTGCAAGAACAATCACCAACAGCAACACATGAAAGAAATACCGGCCCCAGATCACCTGTGGGAGTTCTACGCCATCGCGCAAAAGCGCTTTCACCATGGCGTCCATGCTGACGAAGAGAAAGGTTGCGAGCATGATCCAGGGGATCCCGCGTCCCGCGGTGGCCGCTTCCGGGGCGACACCTGATACCGTGTGATCGTTTTGCATGGACAATTCGTTCCGGGAGGCTCATACCACGAAGCGTTTTCCGTGATTTAGAGAACCCTTGTACAACATGCCGTCGCTGAGCGTCACGCCTCCTGAATTGCCTGAGGGCCCCGAATGGCTGCGCCAGCGCCTCCGCCGACACGTGACGGAAATGTGTCGCCTAGCGCCTGGTATCGTGTTGTCGCGCTCAGGCATTGTAATCATGATCTTGGTAGACACAATCATCGTCGGCCGCCACAGCGCCGTGGAGTTGGGGTATTTCGCAATTGGCAACTCCATCGTGCAACCGATCATCGTGACCTCGCTCGGCCTGATCTTAGGGACCTTGGTGTTGACCGCAAATCACTTCGGTGCTGGTGATCGAGCCGAATGCGGCGCGGTCTGGCGTCGGTCCGTTGTCTATTCGGCCGGATTGGGAGCCGCGGGATTGGGTATCTGTCTGTTCGGTGGCTGGATTTTAATGATGACCGGCCAGACCGAGGAACTGGCAACTGAGGGTGGACAAGTAATCCAAATTATTGGTTTAGGTCTGCCAGCGCATTTGGTTTTTTTAGCCAGCAGCTTCTTCCTTGAGGGCATTGGTCGGGCCGGTCCCGGCGCAGTTTGCATGGTTATTGCGAATGTGGTGAACCTCATTCTTGTCGTGATGCTGGTGGATGGCTTTGGCCTCGTCTCGCCCATGGGCGCTGAGGGAGCGGCCTGGGCAACCACGTTGGCCCGTTGGGTTTTGGCCATCAGCATGTTGGGCTATGTGTTCCTAATGCGCGATCAGGCAGCGTTTTCCGTCCGCACGGCTCGACTTGGAAAGTTTGCCACGTGGCGGCAACAACGCCGGCTGGGCTATGCCATGGGGCTGAGCATGGCCGTGGAGACCATGGCATTCTCCATAATGCAGCAATTCGCTGGATGGTTGGGGACAGCCGAGTTGGCGGCGTTCGCCATCGCCTTCCAGCTGCTGACTGTATCCTTTATGGTCGCGGTGGGGATCGGTTCCGCGACCGCGGTCCGCGTTGGTGTCGCCTATGGGCGCGGCGATGCACGCGACGTGGCACTCGCTGCATGGACGGGACTTGGCATGTCAGTGATCGCTAATGGGCTGATCGGTATTGGAATTGTCTTATGTGGCCCCTCGATAACAGGGATCTTTACCCATGACGTTGCGGTTCTATCCCTGGCCGTTCCGCTGATTTTTTGGGTCGCCATAGCCCTCGTCACCGATGGTGGCCAGGCCGTCATCGCCAACGCTTTGCGCGGTCGTCAAGATGTCTGGGTCGCTTGCATCATGCAAGCGTTGGCGTTTCTGGGCGTCATGGTGCCGTTGACCTGGTTTTTTGCGTTTCCGGCAGGCAATGGTGCCGCGGGATTGTTCCAAGGCGTGCTGGTCGCGGCGACGGTGTCGATCTTTCTATTGGGATGCCGTCTCCATCAACTTTATGTGCGCGATAAAAGGCTCCTTCTTAAGTGAAGCTTCCCTGGTTTGCCCCGTGGCCACCGTCGACATTAACCACGGAACCATTAATATAATTGGCGCGCTCGGACGCCATGAAAACTACAACATCTGCGATCTCTTGGACGCTTGCCGCGCGACCAAGTGGCAAGTTGGCCAGGTAACTTTGCCAACGTTCCGGGTCTCCGTACTCAGTTTTCGCTTTGGTTTTCATTAGGTTGACCAGGCGTTCGGTGGCCACGGGACCAGGACTGACGCTCATGATCCGGACCCCGTCATTGAGGCTGCGCCCGCCGACGGCCTTGGTGAACGCATTTAGACTGGCGTTACCGGCTGTTCCGGCGACGTATCCCGAGTCTGTTCGGTCCGCGGCCAATCCGGTCACATTGATGATCGTACCATGACCACGATCTTTCATAACATTGTAAAAGGCGCGACACATGTTGATGTAACCGAACACCTTGAGATCCCACGCCTCGCGCCAGCGGGTTTCGTCTATCGTAAGAAGATCACCTGCCGGAATTGCCCCGGCGTTGTTGATGAGAATATCCGGCAAGCCGGCCGCGTTCAGCAACTTGTTGACGTTCGCTCCATTACTGAGATCAAAGGCATGGGGCGTGATGTTAACATTTGTATCCGCGCGCAGAGTTTCGGCAAAGGCCTCCAGATCCGTTGCCGTACGAGCGACTAGATGAACGTTACAGCCTTCTTCCGCCAGACCCCGGGCAATACCGGCACCAATTCCTCTGGATGCGCCGGTAATCAGCGCCGTTTTACCTAATAAATTGAGGTCCATGACCTATAGCCTCCTTGTTTGATTGTTTGAGCTATGAAATCTTCGTTGACTACAATTATCAAGTTTGTACGACCACGAACATAGTCTACGTTAGACTGCTATTTCCAGTCGTCTCGCAACTCCGTTTGGCGGATGGATCGACCTGTATCAGTAAGTTTCAAAGGAATTTTCATGCATCGCGTAGGCGCCATTCCATTCGATATCCGTGATCAAGCAATCGCTTTATTATTCGTGACATCGAAAACCCGAGGGCGCTGGATTTTGCCCAAAGGGACCCAGTCTTCAGACGAAACCCATGAACAGACATGTCGGCGGGAGGCCTTCGAGGAGGCTGGGGTTAACGGCCACGTGATCCAGGATTATCCTTTCACTATTCCTGTTACCAAGAAAACGGAAGGAGGGATGCGCCAAGTTCCAGTCACCTATTATCCTTTATTTGTTACTGAACAAAGTGAAGAATGGCCCGAAATGAATAACCGCCAGCGACATTGGGCATTGATAGGTGACTCTAAAAACGTCGCCTATCGTGATGATTTCCTTAATCTAATCAATCAATTTGACGCATTGATGCCGTGGATCAGAGAAGCCCTAGCACGGTATAAATAACCGCCGCTAAAGTTGCTGATGCCGGTACCGTAATCACCCACGCCGCAGCTATGGCAAGAACAAATTGCCGCCGCACTAATTTTCGAACTGAACGTACGCCGCGGCTATCGAAGGCTTGTTGTGACGTATGGTTTAACTTGTGACCCGGTCGGACTTTGCGTCGATTGGGATTTTCTAAAAATTCTCTGAGAAAACCGACGCCAAAAACTGCCCCAACCGCGATGTGAGTTGAACTGACAGGTAATCCCAAAGTTGTCGCGATTAAAACCGTAATGGCGGCGGAGAGCGCCACGCAGTAGGCACGAGGTGAATTGAGACGGGTAATCTTTTCGCCAACCACGGTGATCAACTTGGGACCGAATAGGCCCAATCCAAATGCAATGCCGAATGCACCGACCGCCATTACCCAGAGCGGAATGGTTACTTTACTTGCTATTTCCTGATCGGCACCGACTGTAGAAACAATTGCAGCAAGGGGTCCGACGGCATTGGCGACATCATTGGCCCCATGTGCGAACGATAACAAAGCAGCGCCGGCGATGAGCGGCACGTCGAACAGGCTGTAAATCTGTTTTTTTCGGTCTTCTAACTGCGCGACCCGCTTTGCGATATAGGGTTTGGCAGCTAGATGAGCGAGCAGATATGCAATGACGGAGACGATGATGATCTCAACGGCTGACGGTCTCCAAATTTTTTTCAGTCCTTTCATAGACATGTAAGCAGCGAACGCGGCTGCCATAACAGCAATCAGAATAGGGACCCAGCGAGCCGCCGCTGCGAGACGGTCCTCGGCAAACAAGACCCTTGATTTTATGAAGAGAAGGAAACTGGCCGCGAAAGCGGCTCCTAAAACCGGCGATATAACCCAACTGGCTGCGATCTTAGCCATAGTGATCCAATTTACCAATCCAATACCTGCAGCTGCGATACCAGCGCCGAGCACGCCGCCGACGATGGAGTGGGTAGTAGACACTGGCGCGCTCATGATCGTCGCCAAATTGATCCAAAGCGCCGCCGCAAGAAGGGCACTTAACATGAGCTCTCGAAATTCGGTAACATCCAGTTGGTCGCCGGGCGCTATGATCCCTTTGGAAACAGTTTTGACAACGTCTCCGCCGGCAAGTAACGCGCCGGCACTCTCGCAGACCGCGGCGATAACAATCGCCCAGAACACGGTTATTACCTTCCCGCCGACTGCGGGTCCCATATTGTTGGCGACATCATTTGCGCCGATATTCAACGCCATGTAGCCACCAATTACGGCGGCAATGACAATAAGCAACCAGTCTTCACCAAATTGGGCCTGCGAACTGGCAGTTACTAAGCCAACCAAGGCTAGGAAGATTATTGCGAGACCAACGGGTACGAGCACGCCTTTAAAGTTCAGAAACTGCTCTTGACCAAATGCAAACCGCCGCAAATCGTTGATATATCTTTTCTCAGGTGATTTTTGAGCTGACATAGCATTTTCCGTGTTGCAACAATCATATTGTGGTCTATCTCCTCCACAGACCACAAAATGTCAACGTCTGGTATGTAGGTCGAAATAAATAATCGTTTATTTTGTTTTTTGCCTAAAACTGAAGTGCTGATATTCCCATGTCGGTAAAATTGACCCCAACATCCGCAATCAACGATTTAGCCGATAAAATAAGGTGCTTTGGATAGGCAAACAGTGATGCCATTGATTTTCTTGCCCATGACTTCGCGCAAGCGTGCGAAGGTAGTATTTTCGATGGGTTAACAATCAGTACGACCGCGTTGTTTGTCTAAGCATCGATGTACCAAAATACTGACACTGTATCGGTAATCGTGCGCTATGCGGTTTCTGGTCCCGCGATATCAACAAGCAAAGTCATCACGCCGTAAAATATTGTCGATAGCCGTGTAGAGTTCCACTGTATCCTGGTAGGCCATAACGATATATTAAATTAACTATAGAAACAGGTTTGTTACCGCTAAAAAGCGACCGCTTGTGCCACCGATTATAATGGTCGTATTTTTAGGATCTTGCGAAATTAGCAACGGTCGCTAAGCATTCAGAACCCGGTCCACGAAGACCCCAGATAAACCTGTATATGTGGTTGGGTTTAAAAGTTCATCAATTTCTTTTTCTGTCAGTTTTTTAGATACTTCCGGTGATTTTTTTAGAGATTCATTTAATGATCCATTCTCCACTGCCGTTTGCTGCGCGATCTGGTAAATCAGCTCATGCGCCTCCTGTCTTCCGATAATGGGTGCAAGAGCCATCATAACCGCCTCTGAGAGCAAAAGGCCGTTGGTGATATCCAAGTTTCGGCGCATATTGTCTGTCTTGACCTGCAGGCCGTCCGAAAGGACAACAATCTTGGCCACCGCCGCATGGGTAAGGTTGTGCAGTCGGGAGACGTACTCACGCTCGGCCTGCAGAGCAACCTTGTCTCGCTCCGTTTCAGAGACCAGCCCCTCCATGGCCGGCGCCATACAATATCTCGCCGCACGAGCGATTGCTGCAACACCTTCGCAGATGGCCGGATTGCGTTTTTGAGGCATGGTTGACGATCCGACTTTGCCTTCAGGAAAGGGCTCCTCGAGTTCCGCTGTCTCAGTTTTTGACAGCAAGAAGACCTCATTGGCGATTTTACCAATAGTGCCGGTGATCGCAGACATGATGAAGGCCGCTTCGGCCATCGTATCGCGTGCCGAATGCCAGCAGATAACGGGCACGCCGAGACCGAGGCGTTCGCACAGGCCCGCCTGTACGGCGATCCCTTGGCCGCCGATTGCCGCCATGGTGCCGACGGCACCGGCAAATTGTCCGCGAAAGATTCGAGGCGAAGCCTCACGCATGCGGGTTTGGTGGCGGCGCACCTCGTCAAGCCAGATGGCAACCTTGTAACCAAAAGTAAGCGGTAAGGCCTGTTGGCCATGTGTGCGTCCGGCCATAGCAGTGTCCCGGTGTTCGCGGGCCAAATCCGCTAGGTTAACTGTCAGGGTCGCAAGATCGCGTTCGATCAGTGCCCAAGCATCCTTTATTTGCAGAATCTGTCCGGTGTCCATGATGTCCTGTGTTGTCGCGCCCCAGTGCAGGTACCCAGACCACTGTGGGTCACATTTAGCCTCCATGGCACGAACCAAAGGGATGATGGGATGGCTGGTGCGGTCCATCTCGGCTTTCATGGAGGCCAAATCATAAGTATGAGCGTCACCGACCTTCGCGATGGCCTGGGCGGCTTCCCTGGGTATCATGCCTAATTTCGACTGTGCCGCCGCCAGGGCTACTTCTGTATCTAACCATTTCTGGACCGTCATGCGGTCATCGAAAACGGCCCGCATTTCGAACGTTCCAAATTGATCACGAAATAGTTCGCTGTCACCTACGTAAGCGCTCATTAGGCGGCCTCCTTCTTGGTTGCGGCACCTTTAGACGGCGCGTGCAGGCTTGCAAATTAGCCGAGATTTCAGTTTGGTGATTTAGCATATCGACGTGTGATGGCCGTCCACAGGTGCTTGTTCCAAGCGGATGCGGAAATCCTGATGGCCCCCCGAAGTGCTTCGGAGAGGTTTTCGACGGTCGTTTCCGGCTCCTTGGGTTTGCGGACGAATTGTGTGGCAGTCACCGCGTCGAACCGAACCACAGCCTTGTCCCGGTCCCATAGCGTATGGGTGGATAAAACATTCTCCGGGCTATCGGAGAAATCCATGATATCAATAGTGATTTGGTGGACTCGTTTTGATGTTCCCCGATAAGGGCCCTCGGTCAGGAACATGGGTGTGCGAAAGGTCACCTGTTGTCCCGCGATGTCGCAGATCCATTGGATTTCATAGTCAGCGAATTCGAAAGCTTGACCTTCGGCCGGGGTTTTGCCTTCGAAGCTCAGTTTATAACGGCATTTTCGGGAAGCAGATATGGAGAACTGATCTTCGATAGTCGTCTTCAATGCGCCATTGATGACCGGCATTAGGGTGGAGCGATAGATAAAGCCGATGTCCTTGCCGTCGCCGCCGCGAATGGCTAGCCAGGCCCCTTTCGCATGGCCGACGACCTTGACCCGATCGCCGCGCGCCCTTCGGCCAATGCGCCGGCCCTTGGTGGCTGGTTGGATTCTGACGTTCGCGTCCTGAAGAACTAGGTACGTGCCTTTGAAGGGTACCACTTGGGTCTGAAGGAAGGGGATGGTTTTGGGTTTCGATTTGGCCGTTTGAGTTAACGCCGGTCCCGAGATGGTCAGGACCCAGGCCATCAACGCACTGCCCGTTAATCGAAGACCCAATATACTCACCGTGGTCGTCCTCTTAAAACAGCGCCGAATTATGGATGCTTGGATGTTATGTGAGCCGCACACGGTTTGCCAAATCCTTTTCTAATTCGGTATCTAAGGGTAAACACCAGTACATGAGTTTTCGAACGCTGCAAGAACTGAAGGCGGAATTGCCATTTGAAATGTGCCTCATGGGATTGGATTTGGGAAGTAAGACCATTGGCTTGGCCGTTGCTGATCCGTCAGGTGTCATCGCCAGTCCGCTGGAGACTATAAAACGCAAAAAATTCACTGAAGACGCCTACGCCCTCATAAAGATCATCGCTGCGCGCAAAGTGGGAGGTTTGGTTTTTGGATTGCCGATCAATATGGACGGAAGGGAGGGCCCACGTTGTCAGTCGACCCGACAATT
>MDTG01323640.1_pt1 | contig 21332 bp, 5 predicted proteins | sample 811421 | NCBI WGS metagenome assembly MDTG01 (sample SAMN05326645, study PRJNA326480) | marine metagenome | isolation source: seawater | place: Pacific Ocean: South East | collected 2011 | reverse complement strand
TGAAAAAAGTGATAATCCATATCATTTTGGTAGTTCAGACAACAACTTCTTATTAGGTTCTATAATTGCAAATTATGAACCTGTACTAATGGCACTAAGTGTTGGTCAAGATTTTAATCAGGCAGAAGATGATACTCTTGTTTCATTGGAGCAATTATATAATGAAAGAGCACATACAATTCCATATTCAGTAGTACCTTACGATTATAAAGGTAGATTAATTGATGATAATCATTTTTTATTTTCTGGTTTTTTATTTGACCATAGTGTTAACCTATCATCAAATCAAGTTCCAGCATGTGTCACAAATTATACATCACCTGACACACAACACCCAAATAGAGATGGTCTAGGTGAACTTACAGGTACTTACAGTACACCTATATTATCAGGTGTTTGGCATCAGTTTATATCAAAATATTCATCTTATTGGAACATTGGACTAGGTGGTGCTGGTGGATATCCACCACTTATGGACGGTAATCAGGCAGTACAAATGTTATTCTTTAGTAACTTTGATAGAAGAATTAGAGGAGATTTTTCAGGTGGTGGAGACACTATGATATGGGGAGGTCAAGACTGTTTAGATGAAAGATTAGATTATAATTTACATTCAGCGGGTGTATTCTCTGGTAATTGTGCAAATTATAACGATGGTAGTTGTAAAGGTGATATTATTGAATTAAATCCGAATGATTATATACCTAGTTGGTATAGAAATGATAATTCTCAAGATGGTCTAGCAGAATCATATGACGGTAATTGCAATAATGAATTTAGTTGTAGATGGTCTAGACCTTTTTTAAGACAAAGTAATTTTATAGGTCCCGTAAGATATCATCATACAACTAAACCAACGCATAACTCATTTAGTGGTACTTATTATTATGATGGTAATAGATATTCATTAGGTTTTGGAAAGTACGATGGTACTGATGGTGTATTAGATATTAAGACAACTATAGGTCAAACAATAGAGGAAAATGAGTTTAAGGGTGGAACTTTCTATCATGCTCCTTTACCGATAACATTAAAACATTTTGACTTGGTAGATGATACTAATATAATTAATATTCAACCACAACCAATAGATTCTAGTTCACTCTTCCCGGCTACTGAGCCTTATAGAGTAACTGTTTCTGTAAAAGATGACTCAGATGTATTGAGTACATTATGGTCTCTGTCAAATAATTCGTATCCACAAGTTAATGATTCTTTACACGATTATATCGTAAAAAACTTAGGACTTAAAAATGAAGATATATATGTTCAACAAGGTTCTGGTTATGAATCTATAAATTATAATATACGATTAATGAGTAAACCAAAATCTGAACATGCATTTTCAAAAATATATTTTGATACTGCATTTGATGGTGTCAGTCGTGTGTTACCGTTTTTTAGAGAAGGTTTACCTTTTTATGTTGATGATTTAAATGCAACAGAAGCTGTTGTGGCATTCGATTTAGTAAAATATTTAGGTAACTCAGATATATATGAAAATAATTTACCAATAAATTTCTTTAAAACATTTAAACAAAATATAGAAATATTAGATGCTAATAAACCTAAGTTTACAGAAATTTCTTATGTAGGTGAACATCACGACCAAGTAGGTGTACAACAGGGACAATTAGTTACTTATAATAATTCTGGTAATTTATTATCACCAACATATATAGAAAACAATTCATCAGGCACAGTATCAGTAGGTAGTATAGAGTTTGCAGGATATCAATTAGGTAACAATCCAGCTGTACCAGCATATATAGCAATACAAGATTCATTAGGTAACTTAACAAACATTAGTGGTATTTTTACTATTGAAGAAAGTCAATTAGCAGAAAGAATAGCTACTGCAATAAATACTGGATATGAAGGTATTCAAACACATCAAGCAATAGTACAAGATAATTTAAGTTCTGATACAGATGATAGTATATATAAAACTGTAGAAATAAAGTCTCTTGGTATAGGTGAAGAAAATAATACTACTTTAGTTTGGACAGTAACAACTGACCAAGTTCAAAGTAATCCTAAATTTAATAATTTAATTAATGGTAGTAGAATAATTACAATAGATGTTTATGAAGATTTTAATTATATTGATTTAGAAATCGTAGCAGGTGATATTGACCCAACTTCTGCTATAACTTTTGCATCAGATATTGAAAATGAAATGATAATTTCTAGTTCTATACAAAGTTTTATACAAATGAATCCTTTCACTAATGAGGGTGACACTATATACGAAGGTGGTGATAATATTGTAAATCTATCTGAAGGTGAAACTGTTAGTGTAGGTACAATCAGATTATCTAGTTATCCAAATATGACTGTTGATTATACAAGAATAGACAATTTATCAGAAGAAGAAATATCAAATCCAGAACTTGATATACCTATGATACCTTTACAAAAAGATTATAACGGTACTTTAGATTTTGTTATAAGAGCAGTAGATAATACAACAATGTATGATGAAGTAAAATTTAGATTAATAATACACCCAGTAAATGACCCTCCTATGTTTGAAATTATAGGTGATAAAGACATTTATATGAATAATGAAAATTATCCTACAAATTTATCAATACCTATAAAAACAACTGATGTAGAAGAAAATGGTGGTAATATAACAGTAAATTCTGTTGAGCAAGTAACAGAAGAATATTGTGAAAGAATATTACAAGAAATAACAAAAATTGAAGAAGCTACTGGTTTATATACTAATCCTCAAACAGGTGAAGAAATTGAAATTGGTTGTACAGACAGAAATCAATGTAGATGGTATTGTTTACCATATAATTCAGATTTAGAATGCGACTTCGCAGACTTTAATGATGACTATACTATCAATGGCTTAGATTATGAACAATGTTTAGAAGCAGCTGCAGACACAGTTAATTTAACTACGATAGAATTAAGTAATGTACCGTATTGGATAGATGCAGATGCAGCAGATGGAAACGGTATGAGTTATCAAGATAAATTAGATGATGATACAATTGAAGAGTATGACTTCGTAAATATTGTACCAGAATATAATGAAACAGGTTCTGCTGTATTCAGAGTAAAGGCAACTGATAATGGTTATAATGAAAATTATGAAATAGATGAAATCAGAACAGGATTTACAACAGCAAGTATAAATATAAAACCTCTTTCAACAGAAGGTCCTACTGGAGATATATTAGCTATACCATATGCTTCTTTAGGTGTTAAACCTGATACATATGCATATACTGCTAGAGGTGATGATACTAGAAGTACGATACCTACAGAACTACAAACTAATTTAAAATTAGACTTTGCAAGATATCACCAACTTGAAGATAAGAGTGATGTCACAAATCATTCAGTAGAAAATCCTTATAATACAAAATTAGAATGTGGACAATTAAATCATATAGATAGTATTTCAGGTATATTAGACCCAGGGTTCATAGGTGAAAGAGGATTTTGTTGTTCAACAATACCTGTTTCTACAAGTCAAACATATTTAGAAAATTCTTGGATAAATAAATATTGGAATGATTCTAAAACTTATTATTATCAAGATGATTGGGATGATGCTGTACAAGATTATTTAGATTTTATAGACAAGATTAATGATACACCAGAAGATAATATATGTTCTGTTCAAACTGTAACTAATACAAGAGAATACAATCAAAATACATATATATCATCTTCTAACGCAGGTGGATTTGCAAATCCTAATCTAAATTTAAATCAATTAGATTATACAAAAAATTATAGATTAGAAATTGAAGATTTAGTTAATAGTTATGATGTAGCAGAATTAATTCAATCAAGTTCTGGTAAAAACTGGACAGAAGAATTTGATGATTTCGAAGATTTAGGTCAAGGTATAAATGAACCTTGGAGTCAAAGATGGGATGCTATTCATCAAGAAGGCTGGGATACAGGTGGTGACAGAAATGAAAATTGGGGTAAAATTGTTTTTTCTTCACCTAGTATTGATGCACTTGATGACGCGAAAACAATAACTGAAGAAGGTTTAGTATACAGATTCGGTAAACCATCAATTTATTTAGTAACTATATTCGCTGAAGACAGTTACGGATTTGTAGGTAAGACAGAAGAAATTATCGATGCTAGAGATTTAGTAAAATTAAATCAAACTTTACTACATCAATATGACCCTTGGCAAGGTTTAAATATAACTGGTAGTCAACCTGTAAAAAATAGTATAATCGATATACAACAAAGAGATAAAGATGAAAGAGAATCATTAGGTTTATATTATTATGATGAATTAAATTATATAACTGATTGGCATTTAAAATATGGTGACAATTATCGTGGTATGGAAGGTAATTGGACTTTTTCATTTCCAATTCAGTACTACAAAGGTGAAGTACTAAATCAACTACAGTTTTCTGAAAATTTTGATAATAGATATATTCGAGCATCTCTTACTACATTATATAATGATAATGATAACAGAGTAATATTTTATACTATTATGAGAAATGCATTTCCAGATTTTGATTGGCCAACTATATCTGGAGATTTAGATGAAGATACAGAAAAAGCAATTAATAAAATAGTTAATGAAATAAAAGCTGACTTCGGTCCATCAGGTGCTACTATGTTTGCAGCATACGCAGAAGGTGCAATTGCAGCAGAAAATTTACCAGGTACAATAGCTGGAGTAGTTGAAAAGATAGAAGATTTATTAACAGAACCTTTAACTGTATCAACAGAAGTAGTTTATTCACTTGAAGAAGAAAGTACAATTGAATCAGAAATACCATATGTGACAAAATGTATAGAGGTTCAACAAAATGAATCAAAAACATTATCTTGTCCAGATGGAGCATCAATTAAAAAAGTAATTTTTGATTCGTATGGATTACCTACAGGTGATTGTGGTATATATGGTATAAATCCAGAAGCACATTGTTTTCCAAATACCTCAACTTGGATAAATAGCAATTCAGTTACAGTTCAAGCGAACAATAATTTATGTGGTAATACTGCACCAGGAGTGTCTAAATATAGATATGTAGAAGTTGTATGTGGGTTTGATAGATATGATAAATGGTATAAAGGTGGTAGAGATTACGGTACAGATTACCAATCAAACGCAAATGGTATAGAAATGTTATCTGAAAAAACAGTTGCTCCAAATAAAACAATTTCTGAAGTTGATAAGGATAATGTAGGTTATTTATATAATCAAAAAGATTCTTGGTCAGACTATTACGGTAGATATGTATGTGATGTTGAACCAGATGATGCAACTTGGCTTACATATCCTTTTAACGATTACGATATATTTAAAATTTCATATGATGTAGAAAGTAAAAGTCCATATTTTATATCAGATTCAGAATCAGAATGTGAAAGTGAATGTTATGTTAGATTATATACAGATTTAAATGGGGTAGATTTAGAATGTGTTCAAACAGAAGATGCGAGCAGTTGTGTTAATGAATATGGGGATGGACATGGTGGAAATCAATCTAAATACCGAGATTGTGTAACAGTAGATTGTGTTTTCCTTTACAATTATACTGAAAAAGAAGCATGGTTAGATACTTTTATAGGTGGTGACATCCATGGCCATTGTGAGCTAGAGTATTATACAAATCAATCTGGTGGTCAAAGTACTCGTTATAAATGTTGTTACCATGCATATGTATATGAATGTCCTAATAACGGACTAAGTGTAGCAAATAAATTTAGAAGTACAGCATCTAGTCAATGTGATTCTAATTGTTATCAAGAGTATAACAATCACCCTATAAATCAAAATGCATTTTGTCAAGAACTTACTGAAGAAACTGTTCAAGATTTTCATCAACAAGATAAAATACAACCTTATGATTATTATGTAGGTCAAAACAATTTGATAGAAACATCAGACAGAAAAAGAATTGATAGAATAATGTCAGTTTATATTAGACCTTGGTATGATGAACAACCAGACAACAATACTAGCGGTGTATTTGCGGTACCTGAAGAATATAAGAAAACACCATCAACATCAGCAATTAATTTTGAAGCTGTTATTAGTTCTACACCAACTGAAGATAATATAGGTAGTAGTGAATATAATACTGAAAGTAAACTTTCTAGTCCAATATATGAAGGTTATTATAATTACGGATATAGTGTTAATTTACCTATAATTTGGGAAGAAATACAAAACGGTACATCTATATTTTATAATCCAGAATACCATCCAGAGTACGAAGATATACCACTTTGGGGTATAGAAGAAATAAATATAGACCCGAATGGTACTCTAGATAATACTGGTACCTGGTATAGAATTTGGGTAAGAGTATTACACGATGAACTTGTAACAGAAGTAAAAACTAAAATTTCAGCAGCCGCTGATAGAAGTGGTGGTAGTGTTTATTTATATGGTGCTAGTGTTCAAGAAATTCAACCTTATGATATAATTCAAAATCCATATCAAAAAACAAGGTTTGTAGGTGAAGTAGGTTTATATGACTTTTTACCAGATGTAGATGTAAGAAGTTTAAATTCAGCCGACGGTTATAAATCAGTATTAACTGAATACTATGATGATGAATTACAACCTAGAAAATATACTGAAACAACTGCACCGTTAACAGCACAATTATATTTTTATATAAGAAATTCTCTTAACAAAAATTTATTTACTCCGAAAGATATTATGAAATATCCAGCAAATTCTTTGTATATTGGATTTTTAGATTGGGGTGATGGTTCAAAAGTTGAATATAACAAAGAACCTTATAAAGTATCAGAGAGTGATGTATTAACACATACATATGAAGAAAGTGGTATTTATGAAGTTACAGGAGAAATATTTAATGTAGCAAGAGATATAACAGATACGATTCTAGGTGTAGGTACATTTTATACATTTAAACTAAATCTAAATGTAAGTATAAATAAAGAAATAGAAGGTGAGTTTAATATTTTAGGTGGTGAAAAATATACATTTTTACCATATCAAAAAACTTTTCCTGTTATAGGTGGTGTATCAGATTCATCAATTTATAAAAGAGTAATTAAAAGAACATTAGGTTTTATAGGTGAAGGTGATGACAAATATATAGTGAACACTAAATTTAAATTTATAGGTGATAAATTAAAAAGTGAAATAGCTTTAGCTACTACAGATGAAAGATATATAGGTAGAACTATATCAGCGTACACAGGTTCATATCCTACTGAAATAGGATTAAGTGAAGAAGATAATGTAATAATTTATGGTGGTGAAGATGCATGTGAAGAACAAGTATCTGATAGTGGTAGTTTTTATATATGTCCTAATACAGATGAAAGTTATGATAGTAGATTTATTTGTACAGAAAATTGTAAAGATTTCGAATTAGCAGAATTTGCTCCTAGTGGATTTTATGATGGTGATGTAGATGTTGTAACTGGAGAATTAGTATCAGAAGGTAGTTCATATACAGATGTAGACGGTAATCAACAGATAAGTACAAAGATTCCGACACTAATTAATAAAGGTGCAGATTTATATCTAGAAGAATTAGGAAATCATTTAGGTGATACTGATTTAGCACAAACAAGATATTTTGATAGACCTATAAATATGTGGGAAATGTTAGGATTTCCTTGTTTTGATACATTAGAAGAATCTATAATAAATTATTTACCATTTAATATGTCTGACTGGATAATAGCAGATGTTAATCCTAATTCTGCTCAGGTAATGATTGTTAATGACTTACCAATTTCTTTAGAAGATTTATTTACAAATTCATATAAAATAACATCAGGTGGCCATCAACTGATAGATATATATAATGAAACTTACATAGATGATACTTTTGATATTAGAGGTAAAACATTTACTTTCTCTGTGTATATAAAAAGGGAACAGAATGCAAACACAGAACATCCAGTAACAATTACTTTAGGTACTTATAACGGTTTTGTAAATAAATTTATGCAACCTGGAGATGGAACAGGTGACCATTTGATTTCTATAGAAGAATTAGAAGTAACTAATTCTTGGCAAAGACTTTCAATAACAAAAACATTCTCAGATGATTTAGAGGACTTTGAGGCAGTTGGGGTATCAATAGTTGTATCACTTGGAAGTATTGATGAAGTAACACCTTACATAGTAGTAGGTCCTCAACTTGAACAAGGTTCAATGAGTCAATATAGATTACCAAGTCAACCATTATTAGCAGGTGTTTGTACAAATGCACCGGGTGGTAATCCTAATGACAAAAGATATTATAAAAATACTATACCAGAAAATTACAATTTATCATTGAGAGAAGGATTTGAAATTGAAAATGATATATTAATAAATATAGATGAAGAATCAAGTCAAGATTGGTTAGAAGGTTATTATTATCCTGTATTACCTAAAGTAAATAAATTTGGTGAGACTACAGAAATACTTTCAAATAATGAAAATAATAATGTTGTTAAAACACCATTCGGTAGTATAGGTCGTCTTTGGAACGGTGTCGAAGAAACAGCTCCTATTACTTTGATAGAAATAAATAGTAACAATAATTATGTAGATGATTGTTTATTAGATTTAGACTATGGTTCAGTCGGTGATGCCTATTTAGAAGATTTAAGTGGAAATACTAATATCGCTATATTTATAGGTGACTATAAAGTCACATTCAATAGTGTAACCAATAAACCTAGTAAAACTGGTTCTTTTAGAAATATGGTATTAGGACAAAAAGATAAACAAAAGGCATTTTAATTATGGCATTAGATTTTAAAAAGAAAATATTATTACATAAACCTATACAAAATGCTAGAGGTCAATACAACTACGGTAGAATTGATAATTCTGATAAAAGAGTTTTAGGGTTACCAGAAAATTTTAATTATGGTGGTGAAGAAATTGAACTATTTACTGTTGTAGACCATATACCAAGTACTTGGGAAATAATTCCTGGTGGTAATATTTGGTTATATAAAGATAGTGCAATGGAAATAAAAGAAATGTACATTTATGGCCACGGTCAAGAGACTGATAAAAATAGATTTTACGACCACGAAATAGCTACTTATCTTTTTGATTCTGATAGAACTGGTATATTTTCTGATACTGTAAGCGGTACTACATTACGGGACAGTTATTTAGGTACAGGTAATAATACTTGGACAAATGAAAGAAGTATAGCATACAAAGATAAAGGTACATTTGAATTTAATTCATCGTGTTCAGAAGCGACAGGATTTTTGGGTTTAGCTAGAACTGGTGATTTTTGTAATTATGGATTACAGAATAGTGGTTATTATTCTACTACATCTAGAGTAGTTTATGATATACCTTATGAAGGACATAGTAAAACTAATGATAGTTGGAGTGTAGAAAATGTATTCAATACTGATGAAATAAATTTTACTCAAGCACTTACTGGTAATATAACTGACAGTTATTATTATTTAGTAACTAGAGTATCAGGTGATGAATCTGAATATAGTCCTATAGGTCACGGGTGGTTAGACTTAACAGGTGGATATAAATCAGATGAATTACAAAGAAGTTATGCTATTTATTCGATACATAAACAACTTTTATTTGATGTGTATGTAAAAAGTCAACCTAAAACAATTTGTTGGACAGATAATAGTTTAGATGATAGCTATGCAACTTCAGGAGCGGGTGGGACTTTTACACCATTTATATCTTGGAGTGATAGTGAATGTGATATATTTGTTGATGTCAAGAATCCATCTAAATATTATACAGCTGAAAATGTACCATTAACTTTTAAAGATATGGATTGGAATACTGCGTTAAGTTCTAAGAAAAAATTTATTGAAGCTGAAGATAATAGAAGTGGTCACGGACACGATTTATTAAAAGATGGAACTGGTGTAGCTTATAGAGCATATGCAGCAAAAATAAAATTTAATCCACCTTCTTGGAGTCCAGAAAAGGCAGAACAGGCTGGTTTTAAATGGACAAAGAAAACAACTTTTGGACAATTGAATCCAGAATTTAATATGGACTTTACAGGATTTCCTGATGTATTTTATCAAACAGAGGGTAAATTTTTCGATAGTGATTTAATAAAAGATTTTAGACCTTTAAGTAAAATAAATAGTACGATTGATACTTTTGGTGACAAAACAGATTTACAAACATATTATCCTAAAGGTTCTGATTACGCGTTTAATTCATCTGCTCCATTAACAGTAAATTTACAATTTGATTTAGTTAAAAATATAGATAGTTTTAATCCAAAATATTTTTCTAACGAAGAAGACCCTTCTTTAAATGAATATGGTATAAAGTATGGGTGGTTCGTAGTAAATTGGGAATGGGATAGTCAATGGCCAGGAGGAGCGACTTTAGATAGAATATCATCTTTAGATTTTCCTAGAACAGAAGCTGACACGATTAATAGACAAATAAATTTTAACACTTATAAATTAAAATTACAAGGTGATACTAGTGTAGATGAAACAGAATATGAATTTACTTTTCCTGTACATAAAAATGAAGCTGTACATACATATAATACACCAGGTGTAAAAGTTATAAAAGTAGTTTTTATGACATATATTGAGAGTAATCATTTTGGTACAGACGCAGAAGGTACTGCATATGCAGGTAATTATATACAAGCGATACAATGGAAATTAGCAACAGTAAAAATAAATCTTGGAGCTGACGCTAGTTACACAAATGACTTTAGTGATATAGGTGGAGCAGATTATACTTATTTACCTTACCCTGAAGTTTTACAATATGATTATCCAATAGGTGACATTAAATTTGATGAAGGGGCTACAGAAAAACAACTTTGGTGTGAAGATGGTAGAAATACACCAATAGATGTTGTAATAGATGAAAGTATAATATGTGAAAGTAAATCTTCTTCACATCCAGTAATAAGTGGGTTATCTGAAGAAAGTACATATATACAATCTTTAAAAAGTTTATTAAATCAAGACAAATGGGATATGAGTGAAGGTGAAGATAAATTGACAGCAGAAATTTCCTTAGATAATTCACCTTTTCAATCAAAAGATGAATACGGTAATTATTTAGGTAAAACAGATTTGTCTACGACTAGATATTTTAATAGACCTTTTATCATGCATGATTTTTTAGATTTAAACAATGACAGTATTTTAAACAATTATAGTGATGTTGATTTTTGGGATGGTATAAATAATAAATTTCCGATGAAAAGTCCAGCGACTTCTATATTTATAAGTGAGTATCCTATATTGCATGACAAATGTTTAACAGAAATAAATTTTGATTCTTTAGACGGTGTTACAATTAGAGATACAAGTGGAAATGGTTGTAAAGGAATAGTATTCGGAGATTTTTCTGTGATGAAAGATGAAAAAGGACAACCTAGTCAAAGAGATTCTAGTATAGATATCCCTAAATTAGGAACAGATAACGATAACAAGGCATATTAATTATGGCTAATTTTGAATATAATTTTAAAGAAAACGAATTAAGTTTAATTCAATCTTCAAGTTGGGATGCAGAACTAGGCTTTCAAGAAGTAGTTTTACCTTATTATTTTAATGAACTAAAAGGTGATTATATAGCTGTACACATTTTTGATGAAAATAATTCTTTCATAAGAACATTAAAATCAAATGATACTAATATTATATCTCAGTTAAATTCAGAAGGTTTACAATTTATATACAGAGATAAAACACCAGAATCAATCAGTAATATTGAAGGTGAAGTAACAACCGGTAAAATATTTATAAAAGCTAATGAACTATTAAAAATAGCAAATTTAGAAGATGGTAAATATACATTCAGAGTAGACTTTCTAAGAAATGTATTTTCTAGTATTTTTACTGAACCTGAAAACTATCTATATAATTCTACGGTTCTCGCTATTAATCCTTCTGCTGGTGTAATCAATGGTTGGTCATTAGAATCATATTCTGATACCCTTACTACTAATAATCTAAATACAGAAGCTACTACACGATATCGAGGTAAGACAGATGATGTAGCAGGTGGATTTCCTGCAGCTGAAATAGAAATACCTGAGGGTTCAGAGCCATTTAAAATATATCAAGATTTAGGTTCGTTTGGTTTCCCACATCTTGAACCAGGTGTACCTTATTTATATTCTGGATATTATGGTATCAGACAGGCTGTTTCAGATGGTAACCTAGTAGGACTAGATACAGGTAGTTTTGAATATAATAATTCAAGAGTAAGTTATGATAGAGCGAGTTGGCCTTTTACAACATTACAAAATGTATCTGAAAATGGTACTCCAGAAAACCAAGTAGATTTAAAAGAACTATTCGACGCTAATTTAGCAAGTCCTGATTACAATGTATATAGAAAAATAAATTTAAAATTTATATCTAATAACACAGAATATGCCACTTCTGATTTAAACGAGTATGATTATTCGTTAACTACTGGTGAAATAGCAACTAGGTTACAAGAAGAAGATTATACTATATACAATAAAATAAATCCTAATTTATCTCAACCTGGAAAAAGAGTATTTATATATAATCCTGAATTTGCAACAGAATTTAATATTACTGAAAATCAACATTTAGGTGAACCTTCTGAAACTACAGCAAGATTTATAGCTAGAGAAATTAGACCTGGTGATTTAATTTTAGCTCCTGATTTAAAAGTATATGAAACTGTAGATTTAAAAGATGTAGGTAGAATTACAGTATACTCGAATGAAGGTGATACTCAAACAAATAGTTTTATTCAGGCCCATAGTGAAGCGACAATAGCAGATAGTGGTATTGAGGGTAATTGGCAACTTCAAATAGGTACAACACAGATTCAAAAAGGTTGGAATGATGAAGGCTATGTTCCTACTAATGTACAAGCTAATGAATTTATAGCTTCTACAGATAGTGATGACTACAATGCATTATTTAAAAAACCAAAATTTTTAGTAAAAGAAATATCAAACTCTAGAAAAGAAATAAGATTAATTATAAGAAATGATGCAGATGATTTATATTTTAATCCAGATTTTAGAAGTAAATGGGAAAGTGTTTTAGGTTCTCTTGATAATGAAAATTATGGTTTTGATTTTGTTTTAAACTTAGGTGATTCACATAGTTTTCCAATAACTAATTATACTTTTGATGGTAGAAGTGAAACCAACGCAGACTTACAAACAGGTGAATTAGTATCAGTAATTTTAAGATTAAATGAAGCGTTACCGACAACTTTAAATAAATGGGAAGAAGTTTCCATTGAAAAAGAATTAATAACTACACAAATACAAAAAATACAATATTTTTCTGATTCTTTAAGTAAACGAGCAGATGGAGCATTAGAAATTGACGAACAATTTGCCTATGATACATCACTTTCAGCAGATACATTAAGTGTTCAAAATTATGATGATTTAATAACTTCTGCATCTATTAATGAAAACAATATACCAAGAATTATATCAGAAAGTAGAGATGTCGATAATATTAATATTGATTATAACGAATTTTCAAATCATACAATTTACGGTTCGGCATATGAAAAAGTAAATAATTTTTATCAAAAAGTTAGTACTCTAGAAACATACTACAATGAAATTTCATCATCACTATTACAATATGAAAATTTAAATGCATCGATAGTTCAAGAATTAGTCGCTAATGGTGAATTTACATCTAGTATAGACGGATGGTCAAATCACAATGCTGAACCATTTGATACTTTTACTTGGTCATCAGTTAGTCAAAGTTTATATATGGTAGGAAACGGTACTGCAGGTGACGCAGACCCAGCTGATGATTCATTTAATATAGGTTGTTCAGATGATACAATATCTATTGTAGAAGGTAGAAAATATTTTTATAGTTTTAATTTAAAATTAGCTTCAGGGACTGCACCAAGTGTATCAATAAGAAATCAATGTGGTTCTACATCTAGACACGGTATTTCATTAACAAACACAAACGGTACACAACCTAATCAAGGTTACTTTATAGGTACTCATACTGAAGAAGTAGTTTTACAATTCAATGTAGGAGCAACTACAGCAACAGAATTTTATGTAGATAATGTTTCAATAGGTGAAGTTCATACTGAAAGAAATAGTAGTCAAGTTATTTCAAGAAGAAAAGAATTGTTTCTAAAAATTCAAGAAGTAAAAGATAATTTTACACCATATGAAAAGTTTTTATATTATGATGGTCAGAGTGAATCAACAGCATCAGCTCCAAATGTAAATCCAATAAATTTACCTGAAGTACCGTTCAATGATTATTTTGTTCATAATTTTTCTTATTATGAAGAATTATATGATTATGATGGACTCAATTCAGCGTGGAAAATTTTTGATACAAATATGAAAACTCATCCTCAATTTGACCATGGTAATGGTGCCTTTGTCAGAGGGATGCAGTTATTTCAAGGTGTTTATAGAGTAGAAGATAAACCTTTTTTTAATTATCCAAACGGTTTATATTTTTCTTATTTACAAAAAGGTGATTCATCTTTTCAGTATGACAGTACAACTATTAGTAACGGTGGTAGTAATTATAATAATTCTTTCCGTAACTACGGTCCTAGATTACCTTATAATGCAATGTATAGGGAAAAAGTAGAAGATAATTTTCAAAATGTAACAGAAAGTAAATGGGTTAGAAATATTGTTTTACAATCACAGTCAGCTTTTAGACCGATAGAAGGTCGTACATTAGGAGGTGGTGCCAACCCCGTCAATTATTTTGGTACTAGTGAAGACCAGCTTCAGACTGAAATATTGTCTGGTTCAAATCTAACAGGGTCATATCCAATTGAAGTATACGGTGAATATACTCAACTAGCATCTGAGCATGTTGACTCTGGTACAAGTTTCACAGGTTCAATATTACCTAGTGGACCTATATTTAATATTCAAGCTCATAGTGGCTCGAATACTACAATAACTTCTTCATACTTTACTGATATAAAAATTACAAAAAATGACCCAACAAACGCATTACCATTTTCAATTCAATATAAAACAGGTTCAACAGAGTTTGATAGTTGGTGGACATCAATCTCAGCTTCGGCTGCTTCTTATGATAATAGTAATATTCATAGTATACACGGTAATATGCCAATCGTATATCAAGATACTATACAACACAATGTACTATATAAATTTGTATCAATGATGGGAGATTTTTTTGATGTTCAAAAAACTATAATTGATACAAACGATTCATATAGAATGAGAGAATACAATAAATTAACAAGTCCACCTTCAGCTTATTTATCAGATATAGCTGATAGTTTAGGTTGGAATCTAATAGCTCCTTTTTCAAGTAGTCTAGCAACTTACTTTGGTACAGGTGAACAAAATATTTTCGGAGATGCTACTTCAGTAAAAGATGCAGAGGCTAACACTTATAGAAAAATAATAAATAATTTAATGTATATTTATAAAACTAAAGGTACAGCTAACGCTTATAGAGCGATATTAAATATATACGGATATCCACCTGATGTTTTAAAAATTCAAGAATTGGGTGGTTCTTTAGAAGAACATAATCCTAGTATTATTACAAATGACATAGAAAATTTATTAGATGGATTAGAAGTAAGAAACGGTAATATAAGTTTTAATAAAAATCAAAAAGAATTAGTTTCTTATGTATTAGTAAATAGTGGTTCTACTGAAAATTTAAATACATTTAAAACTGACTGGCATTCGAATGACGCGGAACTAGAATGTATAGAATTTGTATTAAAACCGATTGCAAGCACTAACGACCAGATTATATTACAAAATAGTGGTAGTGTAAGTGACTATTGGAATCTAACCTTAGAAGCATCAGGAAGTACAACGGCATCAAGAGGTAGATTTATATTATCAATAAACAATAGTTCTAATGCAGGGTCTGCAATCACAAGTAATAGAGTTACTTGTTCAACTGATTATTTTGATATAAAAAATAATAAAAATTGGAATGTTAAATTAAATAGAACAATAGCGACGGCGTCTAATTTAGCGACACAATCTTACGAGTTATTTGTAGGTTATCAAGACGAAGATAAAATAACTAATTTTAATACTGCATCTTTAATAAGTAGTAATTCAGTAGTAAATCATAACTTTACATCTAGTGCGTGGGCTAGTGATAATTTAGTTTGGGGTAAAGAATTAACTGGTTCAATATCACAAATAAAAGGCTGGAGTGAAAATTTAAATATATCAAAGTTTAAACAACATATTCTTAATAAATTTTCTATAACAGGTAATAGTTTATCATCATCTAGAGACAATTTAATTTATTACTTTAAATTAAATGAAAAATATCTTGAACCTATACATCATCATTCGGCTAGTCTAAAGTATGCAGATTCTAATCCAAATACAATTAAAGATTACTCAAAAACTTTTGCTGGTAATCAATTATTTTATAGTTCATCAGTATATGATATTGATTTAATAAACAATTATACTTTTACTCTCAAAACAACAGGATTTGATGGTATCAATGATAAAAAAATAATTTCAGAACCTACACAAACAGTAGTACAACCTTTAAATCCACAAGTACAATCACAGTTACCTTTAACTGATTTGACAGTAGCAGACCCAAAAAGACTTAATTCAAATCAATTACAAATAATCAGGTCACCTCAAGGAGTTCTTAATGACTATTTAATTAATATGATGGCAGACACTAATCTAAATACTTATTTTGGTAACCCAGAAGATTTATATAAAGATGAATATCAATCTTTGAAGCAATTACATAAACAATTATTTGATGATATGAATGTAACAGTAGACATTAATAAATGGATGGATGCACAATCTGGTATATTTTCAGAAGCGTTAATAAATAATATTCAAAAAGTAATACCTGCTAAAGCAGAACTCAAAGATATAGGTATACTTATGGAACCTACTCTTTTAGAAAGAAGTAAAATAAAAAATCCTAGTTTAGGATACGAAGTGTTAGGTCAATCAGGTTCTCTAGAAGCAGTACTACCTACTAATACTGGTATTGTACAAACAACACCTGTAGGTAATTTAAATAGTGTTGAAAATTTTGATTTGACTAAATCGGCGTATGAACCTGTTAGAGAAGATTTAACTCCAATAAGTTTAGTAAACGATACTTTTGGTTTAGGTGGAAATAAAGAAACAACACATACAAATACATTATTAAATGTTACATCAACATTTACACTAAATGATTCGTCACACATAAGTTCAAGTTTAGGTACAATATCAATGGATAGTATTCTAACTGAAACAGCAACAGCAGAAGCTGACAATATGTTAAAAACTGTATTATCACCTACAAGATTGAATAATAACAATAATATTATTGATTTAGATACTGTACATAATTTATCTGGTATAAACGAAGTAGCAAAAACAAATACTGTTGATTTACAAATAGTATCATCAAGTACTTTAGAAGCATCTCATACGACGCCTAAAGTAGGTACATATGGTTTAATAAGTAATATAGCAACTAATGCAAATAGAGAACAATTTTTTACTGCGGAACTAAATCAGTTTAATAATTTGGCAACTGATACTTATGATGATTTAAGTAAAAAGTGGGGTAGAACAATAAACGATGTACATTTTGTTAGTATGGTGGGATTAAATGATGGTACTGGTTCAGCGGATGGATTTAATAATGTAAGTCATTTTGAAAGATTGATGACATTTCAGATGATAGGTGATTATGAAATAATTTCATCATCAAGATATTCTAATAGTGTTATTTTTACTGATTATGAAAATACACATTTTTTCCAAAATAGACAGAAAGCTATTGATGGTTTAAATAAAGGTAAAGAAATAGGTAAAACAGCACACTTTACAACAGAGTCAAATGGTATGATACTTTATCCTTCAAATCATATAAACAATAATCGTGACCCGTTTCAAGAAAGAATGGTTGATGGTACTCAAAATGTACCTGGTAGTAAATTTTTCAATATACCAGATAAAGATGATTTAAGTACATCATCATTCTATAGAATAAAAATAACAGGTGAAAACAAATTAATCGTTAACAGAAACAAAAGAATATCAGATGATGACGGGAATGTTAGTAATTTAAGATAAAAAGTAAGTAATTTTTTTAAAAAGTTTATATTTATATATGAATAAATAATGTTATAAACAACATTTGTTATAGATAATAAACTTTCTATAAAAAATTTTAGGAGATAATTAAATGGGATATTTAGATAGTACTACAGTAACTGTAGACGCGATATTAACAAAACAGGGTCGAAAACTACTTGCAGAAGGTAAAGCTTTAAATATTGATTATTTTGAGTTAACTGATACAGGTATAGATTACAGATTATGGAATACAGGTCATCCAAGTGGGTCGGCTCATTATGGTGAAGCATTAGAAAATTTACCACAGATAGAAGCACTTCCAAATGCTGCGTATTTTATGAGAAACAAACTTGTTACTCTGGCGAAAGATACAACAGCATTACCAGTAATAACAGCTGTACAAGACTATAATTTTGGAGCAGTAATATCACCTTGGGGCTATATCCCAAATCTTATGAATCACGCAGAGCCTGAAGGTTTTCATTTAATTGTCCCTGATACAAATGTTGTAACTATAACAAATGCGACTCCAGTCGATTTAGCTGGAAATGCTTTAACATATTTAGCAGAACAAGATATACCTAATGCAGCAATGTATAAAGGTTTTGAATTTATATTGACACCAAAAACAGTAACATCTGACAGAACTTTAACACTTACTTTTGTTAGTATTACAACAGGTGCTTATAAAACAGCAACTATCACAGTAGAGAAAAATAATCAAACTACACAAGCAACACAAAATCCACAAGGTGGAGCTTACTAAGACTAACTAAGGAGATATTATAATGCCAGGTACACATATAAAAATTAATCAAGCTACAGACACTATTGTAGATACACAAAAAGTAACGGCAGGGTACTTTAGTAATGGGTCAGGTAAGATATTCGGTACAGGAATACACTCTGCATCTGTGGCAGACACTAATGAAATTTATTATTACGGAATTACAAATTCAACTGATTCTGATGCAGTAACACAATTTACTGTAACTTATGGTCATTGTAAAGGTTCAGGTTCTAATACTGATGCTGATGATATTAAAGGTGCAACAGAGGCAATATATAATCAATGGGCATCTACACTACTTGCTGAGAATGAAATAACTGGCGGTTTCAAAATCTCAATGGGTGGTTCAGGTGACGGTGAAGGTGTAAATGCTACTGTATTTGATGAAGATATTTATGTGTTAGTTGCTAGAAGAAGTTTGTATAAAGAAAGATTTAACAAAGGTAATTGGACTATTGCATTAAGTGGTTCAGGTCAAGGTGGTACAGAGAGACTAATGACACTTACTGACGATAGTAAAACAGTTACACCAGTTGCAACACCTGCAGGACCTAGATATAACATCGTAAGTGGTTCAGACGGAAATGTAGCAACAGCATCAACAGTTAGAACATTTGGTTGGTTTTATCCAGAAATAGGTGCTCTAGTATTTAGTCAACAAGAGTTATCAGCATCTATCCCAGGAAATGATGCATGTAGAACTAATAACGCTGTATACCACGGAGTAACAGCTACACCAACTACTTTTGATGGATTTACTCCTAATCTAGCAAAAGATGCAGATACTAAAAACGCACTAAAGTTTATTAATGTTTTAAGAACAGGAGCTTCAACTGATACTTATATTCAAGCTAGGTCTGAAGAAGACCAAACTTCAGTATCATATTTTTGTAGAGCAACTGCAAATGAAATGAACTTTAGTAACAACCCAACATTTGTTAGTGGTTCGGCTAATGAAATAAGACATAACAACTTAAAAGGTAATCCTAGTGTTTATATAACTGGAGTAGGATTATACAATACTTCAGGACAACTAGTAGCTATTTCTAAACTAAGTACACCATTAAAGAAAAACTTTAGTTCAGAAGCAACTATTAAAGTTAAATTAACATACTAGAACTATGTTATGTCTGTATTTAAACCGATTAATAAATCTGAATTTGACATTCGTCCAACACGGATAAACAAACAACAAAATTTAAATACAGGTTCTAATGGTTTAATTGTAGGTAGTTTTTGTTCAAGTTCATTCAATGACGATAGTAATTATTTAAATCAAGATAAATATAATTTTTATAATTCATTATTTGTCAATTTTTATTCATCGGCCTCATACACATCAACTTATAAATTTTCACCATATCATAGTTTGGCAGATGTTAGAAGAGTTAATCAGACTCATTTGAATAAATTTTATGAATCTGGTTCATATATTTCTATACCACAAAAAACTTATGGAGAAAAAATAAAACCAGGTACATTATTTATTACAGATTTAGATGTTACTTCAAGTACAACATCTGCAGGTGCAGTAGTGAGAGATGATGGGTATGGTAATTTATACTCGACAAATACAGAACATTCTCAAAGTGGTAATACTTCTATATCTTCTTCAGAAAATTATATAGGTAATGTATTTTATGATTTTGGTATAATATCTATAACAGAAACTGGTTCTTGGTCAGGTTCACATAATTATACAGATTTGTTTGTAAATAATAATGTTGATATTCATTTTCAAGCTACTCAAACAATATATGTTAGAGAATATTCTATAACAATATCACCAAAAGATTTTAATACTACTATGAATCCTATGATTAGAGGATTTAGGTCTGGTAGTAGTTTAGTTACTAAACATACAGATAGTAGTGTAACATTTACAGATTTTACTGAAAGTACTTGGAGACCTTATTTTAATCAAATAAACTTATATGATGAAAAATCAGGTGAACCATTAATAACAGCAAGATTACCTAGACCAGTAAGAGTTAGAGATGATATGAGTATAACATATAAATTAAGGTTAGATATATAAAGGAAACAAAATGGTTACATTAGGATTAGATGCATCTACGACTTGTGTTGGATATGCATTCACAGAAGATAAGAAGATTCTCGATATGGGATTCATCGACATCAGTAAAGAAAAAACACCAAAAGATAAAGTGCAAAAAGTGCTTGAATTTCTCAATAATATTTCGTATATTGATAATGTTATTAATATTAACATTGAAGATAATCTATCAGGTTTTGCTGGTGGAAGAACATCTCAACAAGTAATTATCAAATTAGCAAAGTTTAATGCTATACTATGTTTTATGTTGGAGAACTTTGATTTTAAAGTTCATAGTATAAATCCAATGACTGCTAGAAAAAATGTATTTGGAAAAGCAAGAGTCAAAGGTATAAAAGCAAAAGATTTAGTAAAAATGAAAATAGAAGAAATGTATAATACTTCTAAATGGTGTAAAGAAACAAAAACAGGT
>MDTG01173839.1_pt1 | contig 21332 bp, 9 predicted proteins | sample 811421 | NCBI WGS metagenome assembly MDTG01 (sample SAMN05326645, study PRJNA326480) | marine metagenome | isolation source: seawater | place: Pacific Ocean: South East | collected 2011 | reverse complement strand
CTTGTTTTTCTTTTGTATCCATAAATTTAAATGATGAACAAATATAATTAAATCATATTATCTCTGATTTGTGTTTATTATATATTTTTGTCTTATGCAAAAGAGCTATGAAATACTTATACAAAAACTAAACCAGTTTGTGCGAGCATACTACCGAAATCTTATATTTCGAGGGTGCATATATTCCTCAATAAGTTTGTTTGCCCTTTTATTTCTTTTTGCAATCATAGAGCATTTAAGTTTTCTAAGTGGAGTTGTCCGAAGTATATTTTTTTGGACATATTGCCTGTCAACAATCTTAATTGTTATAAGATTTATTGTTGTTCCCTATATAAAAATGGCAAAGCTAACCACTAATCACTTATCGCATAAAGATGCTGCAAAAATAATTGGATTACACTTTAAAGAAGTCTCTGACAAGTTAACTAATATTCTTGAGCTTAAAAATCTTAATGAAGGAAGTGAGGCCTTAATTTATGCAAGTATTGAGCAGAAAATTAAGGAGATTCAACCCACTCCATTTAATAAGGCGATTGATTGGGGGGCAACTATTAAGTACTCCAAATACCTGCTAATTCCTATTGTAGTTATTTTAATCTTTATTATTTCTGGCAATAAAGAGATAATCTCAAACAGTACTTTAAGAATTATAAATTACAATACTTACTTTGAAAAGCCTGCTCCATTTTACTTTAATTTAGAACACGACTCGTTAGTTGCTGTTGAGAAAAACAATTTAAAAATCCTCTTAAACATAACTGGGAATGAGATTCCTAAAGATGTTAGTATTAATTATAATTTGCGGACCCAAAAAATGAAGCAAGTTTCTGAGGCAGAGTTTGAATATACTTTTTACGCATTAGAAAATAACACAAAGTTTTATTTTTCTGCCAACAATGAATTCTCAAAAGATTATTATATAACTGTTCTAGGCAGACCAAGTATAGAAGGGATAGATATAGTTATCACCCCCCCAAAGCACACTGGGTTAAATAGCGAAATTCAAAAAAATGTAAGCTCTATTCAGGTCCCACAAGGATCTGTTGTAATATGGAAAATAAAAACAAATAAAACTGACACCCTGTTATTTAACAATAATTTTATAACTAAAAACAGCAACGGAGTCTTTGAAAAAAAACAACTCATTCTTTCTGACTTAAAATATGAAATTTCACTCGCAAACTCCAATGTTTCCTTTGTTGACACCACATTTTATGATATAAAAACTATTAAGGATGCCCATCCACAAATTTCTATTCAATCTAAGAGTGAAGATAAAAATTCTCTACCTATAATTACCGGGCTAATTCAAGATGATTATGGGTTTTCGGACCTAGATGGCTTTGCAAGAATTTACGGTGTAGACAGAGACACAACTTTAAAACAAAACATACTAATTAATAATAATTTACGCTCTCAATCCTTTGTTTACGCTAGTGGTAGTATTTTAACCCGATTCAACCCTGGTGAATCAATTGATTTTTATTTTGTTGTCAAAGATAATGATGTGCCAAATAATTACAAAGAAACACGGAGCGAAATTATCACATTTAATGCGCCAACATTTGACGAAGTTGAAGAAAATTATGAACAAACAAACCAGGAAATAAAAAACAATATTACGGCAGAAATGGCCATTATAAAAAATCTAGAAAAAGAATTATCTGCTTTTGAAAAAGACTTAATAGAAAAAGATTCACTTGATTGGCGGGACCGCAAAAGACTGGAAGAAATTCTAAAAAAACAGGCCGCCCTCGAAAAAAAAATAGACGGACTAAAAGAGACCTCAAAACTAAACTTTGAGCAACATAATAATAGTTCTCAGCCGAGCAAGGAAATTCTAAAAAAACAAGCTGCCCTCGAAAAATTATTTAACGAAATTATGCCCGATGAAATAAAAGAATTATATCAAGAATTAAACAAATTAAAAGATGAATTAAGCAAAGAAGACCTGCAGCAAAAGCTAAAAAAGCTACAATTGTCTAATGAAGACTTAGAAAAAGAACTCGATAGAAATCTAGAAATTCTAAAACAAGTTGAATTAGATCAAAAAATTGAAAATATTATAACCAAAATAAACCAGTTAGAGAAAGAGCAAAATAAATTAGCTCAGAATCAAAATGACGCACCGTCAAAACTAGAGTCTCAAAAAACACACATAAAAGAGTTTAAAAAAATTCAAGAGGACATAAAAGAAATGAAAGAATTAAATAAAAGCTTAGAGAATAAGAAAAAAATTGGGACAACAAAAAGCCTAGAAGATGCTATAGAAAATGAACTAGAAAAGGGTCATCAGAACCTAGAAAAAAAGCAAACTAAAAAAGCAAGTAAATCACAAAAAGAGACTGGGAAAAAACTACAAGAATTGGCCAACTTCTTTGAAAAAACAAAGTCAGAAAACAACGAAAGCCAACACTATGAAGATATGGATGTTTTAAGACAAATACTAGAAAATTTAGTTTATTTTTCATTAGAGGAAGAAAGTCTTCTTTTAGATTTTCAAGACCTAGAAAAAGACAACCCAAGATATGTTGAATTGATGCATAAGCAACAAGACTTACGTGATGCCGCTAAAATCATCGAAGATTCCCTTTTTGCATTAAGTAAGCGCGTTCCACAGGTTTCTTCAAAAATTAATAGAGAGATTAATTATATTGATCAAAAAACTGGATCTGCGATTGACTACCTTAGAGAGCGCTTAACATTAAAAGCTGTGCAAGAACAGCAATTTATTATGACTTCCGCCAACAATCTTGCCGTACTGCTTTCAGGCATATTAGAACAAATGCAGCAAGATATGGCAAATGATTTGCCAAGCACGCAACAGTGTGAAAAACCTGGAAAAGGATCGCCAAAGCCAGGAGATTTAAAAAAAATGCAAAAACAATTAAGCGAACATCTAAAACAAATGAAAGAACAAATGGAGCGAGGAGAAAAAAACAACATGCAAGGGGAAAACCTGTCTAAAAGGCTTGTTGAAATGATGGCAAAGCAAGAGTTAATTAGAGAGTCTCTAGAAGAGTTGCGAAACAAAATGAAAGATAAAGAAGGCTTAAAGTCTTTAGAAAAAGCTATTGAAGAAATGGAAAAAACCGAAAAAGATATTGCAAATAATCAAATAACAATGGAGTCATTGTTGAGACAAAAAGAAATACTAACTAAGCTTTTAGAAGTTGAACAGTCTATGAGGGAACAAGGAGAAGACGATAAGCGTGAATCTAAAACTTCTATGTCTGAATACGAACGAATTCTTAACGAAACATATGAAAAATATGAGCAAGAAAAATTAAGACAAACGGAGCTTCTCAAAACAAAGCCTCTTCAAATAAATGATTACTACAAACAAAAAGTAGACAGATACTTTAATTTAATTTTAAAATAACTGAAAATGAAACCAGCAATTAATTATTTTTTTGAAGACATACCAAAATTTAAATATGGCCTACCTGCAAAAAAATGGTTGAAACTTTGTCTTTCTAAAGAAAAAAAAGAGCCGGGGGTTTTAAACTTTATTTTTTGTTCAGACAAATATTTAAGGTCTCTAAATATTAAATACCTAAAAAGAGCTTATTTAACGGACGTTATTGCTTTTTCGAACCCAAACCCTGCTTTTTTTGAGATTCGGCCCTGCGGCGGTGTTTCTGGAGACGTTTTTATTAGCGTTGAACGAGTCAAAGAAAATAAAAAAAAATATAACACTATATTTGCCGACGAGTTAAAGCGAGTAATGATCCATGGATGTCTTCACTTAATTGGCTTCAAAGATAAATCTAAGGATGAAAAGAAAATTATGAGAGATAAAGAAAATATATACATTAAAATAAAAACCAACTCGCATGTTTAATAATTGTCATGATATTATCGTTGTTGGTGGTGGGCACGCGGGATGTGAGGCCGCCGCAGCTGCAGCCAATCTTGGAAAAAAAGTGCTCCTAGTTACAATGAACATGCAAACAATTGGGCAAATGTCTTGTAATCCTGCTATGGGAGGTATTGCAAAAGGTCAAATAATTAGAGAGATTGATGCACTAGGAGGATACTCTGGCATTATTACTGACAAAACCATGATTCAGTACAAAATGCTTAACAAGTCTAAGGGGCCCGCAATGTGGAGCCCAAGAGCTCAAAGTGACAGAATGGAATTTGCGGCAGAATGGCGATTTCAATTAGAGAATATACCAAACATTGATTTTTGGCAAGATATGGTTGTAGATTTAATTATCGAAAACAATAAAATTCATGGCGTTGTAACTGCTTTAGGCATGTCTATTAAAAGCAAATGTGTTATACTTACAAACGGGACTTTTCTCAATGGACTTATTCACGTTGGTAAAAAAAATTTTCAGGGAGGAAGGTCAGGAGAAAAATCTTCTAAAGGAATCTCAGAATCTCTTAAAAAAGCTGGATTTATAACTGGAAGAATGAAGACGGGCACCCCTCCAAGAATTGACGGAAGAACAATAAATTACGATTTTCTAGAAAAAGATTCTGGCGACAAAACACCTCAAACATTTAGTTTTTTAAATAAATCAATTTTAAAAAACCAAGTATCTTGCTATATGTGTTATACCAACAAAAAGGTTCATGAAATACTTAAAGCTGGTTTTAAAAATTCACCATTATTTGATGGTAGCATTCAGGGTTCTGGCCCAAGATACTGTCCATCAATAGAGGATAAAATAACTCGATTTGAAGATAAAGAACGACACCAAATTTTCATAGAGCCTGAAGGAAGAAAAACGTGTGAAATATATATAAATGGGTTTTCAACATCTCTCCCTGAAAAAATTCAACATGACGCCCTAAAAGAAATACCTGGATTTGAGAAAGTAAAACTTTTTAGACCAGGCTATGCCATAGAGTATGATTACTTTCCGCCAACCCAACTAAACCACAGTCTTGAAACTAAAATTGTTAAAAATTTATTTTTTGCAGGACAAATCAACGGAACTACCGGCTATGAAGAGGCTGCCTGCCAAGGGTTAATTGCCGGAATAAATGCTGCACATAAAATAGAAAAACTCCCTCCTTTTATTATTAAAAGAAACGAGGGATATATCGGGGTCCTTATTGACGACCTGGTTACAAAGGGGACTGACGAGCCATATAGAATGTTTACATCTAGGGCTGAGTACAGAATACTGCTACGACAAGATAACGCGGACCTCCGGCTAACGAAAATTGGAGCCAGCATTGGACTAGTCTCTGGCGAAAGAATTGAACGTCTTAATTACAAATTAGATTATATTAAAAAATTGTCGCACCTTATTAATTCCAAAAACATATCTCCAAAAGAAATCAACCCTACGCTAATTAATCTTGGCGAAAGCACAGTTAAAAACAACACCAGAATCTCAAAAATTCTTTCAAGACCCAACATCTCTTTTGAACACGTTATGAACTGCAGTGCAATTTCAGAGTTTTTTAAAACAAACAAACTAGACAAAGAGTCTATTGACCAGGTAGAAATATCTCTAAAATACTCTGGATACATCGAGAAAGAGCGAGAAAATGTAGAAAAGTTTAATCGGCTAGAAAATATTACACTTCCAAAAAACTTTAATTACGAAAAAATTAAGTCTATTTCAAGTGAAGGTCGAGAGAAGCTAAAACGCGTTCAGCCCAAAACAATAGGCCAGGCTTCACGAATTTCGGGGGTTTCGCCTTCAGACATAAGCGTTTTACTTGTTTATATGGGGCGATAATAGCAATGTTCCACGTGAAACAATTAGCCTAAACCCCTGGCCAACAGGCACTTATGGCTATTTTACGGCGACTTTCTTGACAACACTCCCCAGTATTGTTTGAACTCTTAATATATAGATTCCTGATGAAACCGACTGAATATTAATTGTATGTAGATATTTGTTATTTTCTTCAAAACAACCAGAACAATGATAAACTCGTTTACCACTCAAGTCGTATAAGCCTATTTCTGTTGCAGTTGCACCATAAACAACTACATTAAATGCCTCACTGGAGGGGTTTGGAAACACAACAACCTGGTCATCAGCATTTGAGGGGTCTTCAAAGATCGACGTCCCCTGTTCACATGAACCAACACAATCTTCATAAGACAAAAACTGGCCCGTAAGAGACTCTTCACAAACACCGTCACCAAGACATTCATATTTAATTGGGGCCTCTGTGATTTCAATTTCGGTAAAAAGACACTCTAAATCACCATTTATATTATACTGACTCAGAACTATTTGAGCCTGCCCGGTTCCATAATTCCACTGAATAGCTATCGTGTTTTCAGAAGAAGAGGTAAATAAAATTTCTCCACCACTAACGGACCAATCAGATGTGTTCGTAAATTCAGAAGGAAAAGTATATTGCCAAATTGAACCCTCTTGAACTACAGTTGGCCCAATAATTTCCTCCGTAGCCACGGACAAACACTCCTCAAAGTGAGCCACTATAACAATTGACGAACTTAGGTCAAAAATAATGTTTGGATTTGTAGGGTCCTCCAGAACAAGGTCTCCCTCAACTACCTCCCAATAAAAATTAAACGCATTACTGCTTGCATTAGCTGACATACTGATTGGGAGTCCAGAATAGTACACTCCTGTCCAAGGGCTATTTTCGGGATCTAAGTCTATAGAATTTAACTCTACTTCGCCGTCTCCCTCAATAATAACGGTAACATTCATGGCCTCTACGTCATAGCACTCCTCCATGCCCTCAACAAACTCGTCTGAGCACCTCTCTAAAATAAACTCACGCAACTCTTGAACATTATCTTCCCACTGAGAAAAACTTCCTCCCCATCTCTCTATCTGGCCCGGCATTTCTGGCTCAATAATATTTATTAAACTGTCTAGGTGACCGATCATAAAATCACAACTAAAAATTGTGTTAGAAAGGTCTGCGTAACGATTAATATAATCTGAACTAAACTCATCATTATCAAATAGTGCATTGAGAATTGGCACATGGCCCTGGCCCCCAGGGTTGCCTAATGTTTCTGGGTCACAGGGGTCTGCCCCAGCACCAGTGTCGGGTATCCCCGTATAATTTACATAATGTCCAAAAGTTGCATCCATATCCCACAAAATATACCTCCATTTTCTTTTATCTCCATTTGGATTTTTTCCTCTCCACCAGCCTGTATTCCAATTTAACCAGTCCATGGCGACGACATAAGAATTTAAAATAAAGTAATCTATTAAACTTCCTGTATTATAAACACTTTTTACATATGTATAGTTGTCGGGGTCTGACATATCATTCCCCGTGATAAAGTCAACTAAATCGTCCCACTCATTTTCAGTAGTATTGTCACCAAACTCAACCCAGGTGCCTCCCCATGTTTTTAAAAAGTCAACATAACCTTCTCCCTGGTCATAATAGTACTCTAAGAAATCTATATCGTCTACTTTCTCTCTATAATCATAAACCCCCCAATAATCACCATTTACATATAAAATGCACGACTCATGTGAACGCTCATCCATTCTCAAATCGCCAATCTGTGACAAGGAGTGACAATAAGAATCTCTAATGTGGGCTGGTGAACCGAAGGTCGCAGGATAATTATCATTAGCCGCACACTTTAAAATTAATCTTTGAAAAGAATCACGGTCTTTAGTTGTGAAAAGCTTGTCATTAATTGCGTGATTATAGCCATACTGATCGCGAATAATAAAATCTAAACCACGCTGATCATAAGCCCACGAATCGTTACCATGCTTGTTAAACTCCCCAACGGCCTCATCAATTAACGTTCCGTCACTATTGAATATTTCAAAAGATCCAATCGGTCGTATTTGATTGCCATAAAGCAAATTATCTACCTGTGATCCTGCGATAGAAATAACATGCATAGTGTGTTCTTGATTCAGAAAATATGTGTTTGTTTCAACAAAGCTATTAAGGTGTTGACTGTCTTGACTTATAGCAATTGCTCGAACAACTACAGTGTTGTCTAAGATAAGGCCTGGCTCCGACAGCTGAATGTTTCCATTTTGGTCGATAGATCCATAAAAATTTGAGCCAGTGTTTGGGATTGAGCCATCTAAAGTGTAGTAGATGTCAACATTAATATCATCACAATTAATATTTAATTCTATGGAGTTTTCATAAAAGCCTGCATCATAATTAAAATACGGTGTTGCCTTATAGTCAATAAATGAGTCTGTATTTGATCCCTCGGGACTTGATTCCGAAAAGACCGACCAGTCAGAAGCTCCATCGAAAGTTCTCCCCATGGAGTGATTAAGCTTATGTCTCGACAATTGCACATAGTCAATGGTAATGTAATCTGGAGAAACTAGTATTATATACTCATTATTCTTTGTCTGAGAAAGCTTAAAACTTGTTTCATTTGAAGAGATTTCTAAGTCTGGGTTTAATCCTGAAGCATATATAATAACGTGATCTTGAGGCTGTAAAATTAAAGAATTTGGAAATTGCCATTTAAGTAAATTATCTATTTTATCACTCAAAAAATAGCCCTGCAAATCAACTGGCTCTTGAGAATTGTTAAATAGCTCTATCCAGTCTTCATAATCTCCACAATCACTTCCATCATTGTCACAATTTGAAGCTGAGTACTCGTTAATCATGAGTCCATTAAACGCTCCAAATAAGCAAGACCCATCTTCAATTGTGGCGTCAACGTTATAGTTCGTCGCATTTGGACTTGTACAACCCTCCACTAGGGGGCAGTCTTGGTTAAACTCTCCTGGACTAGGGCACATGCTAAAGCTCCATCCCTCATCATACGTGGCGCCATCTGGGAGGGCGATAAAAGAAACATCTTCAGATTGAGCCCCATACACAATGTCAATAATAGTATTCCCTTCGGGGTCTATTCCAATAATGTTTTCACCATCATTATTTAACTTAGCCTCTATGTGAAGCGGGCCTTGATCCGGATCATTATCATACCATAAAACCAAAACTCCTCCACTGCTGATTGTGGTAATTTCAGGGTATCCACTTTGTATCGTTGTTCCCCCGTCTTGATCTCCAAAAAAATAGCCTGCTAAATCAATTGGAGAGGGCCCAAGATTTATTAACTCTAAAAAATCTTCTGTTTCATTAAAATCATCCAAACAACAATCTCCGTTGTCAGCAAAAAATTCATTTACTTGGATTTGTGCTACCGCACATGAAAAAATCCCAGCAAAAAAGACATAGAATAAAAAATTTTTCATAAAAAACAGATTTTTGCTAAAGATAAAAAATTTTAATGTTATTCTGCTATTAAATATTGCTGACAATACTTTAGACTATTCTAATTGCTGAGATCTTGGGAACTGTGGTTGGAATGACCTGGGAGCTTTTAGTTTGTTTTCTTCTTTTTTATTTTCTCTTCTTTGGCCTTGAGCTTGCCAGCCCTCATTCCACGCAGCCAACATCTGGCCTACATGATTTTTTCTAGTTTTCTTGATTTTTTTTGGCTCTTCTATCTTTATGACTTCTGTTTTTGGGATAACGGGGCAAATACTTAAATCTATATTCATTTCCTGACAAACAGCCTTTTTATCATCTTTTGACTTAGATTTTTTGGATTTTTTGTTGCTAAATTTTTCATTTATTTTTTCATATTTTTTCAGCTTTTTTGAAATTTTATTATTCCACTTCTCTTGAACACTTGTGTTTTTTGGAATTCCCTTCTTGGGGTTCCAGGCCGTCTCCACATTATACTGTTTCCTAATTTGATCCAACTCTCTTTTAAATGATTGAAGCTCTTGCCAAAAAAACTCAATTGACTCACTGCTACAAGTTAGTTTTTGCTTGTTTAAGTGTGCCTGTAGTGCTCGAGCATGCCACTCAATAATATCAAACTCCCGCTGCCTACTGTTTAAAACAATTGTTTTTGTTTTTGTTGGTATATCCTTGGTAGACCACCATGAAAGGTCTTTTCTAAATAGGGCGGTAGCATTAAAAACTATTATATTATCCACACACTTACAGTCAACTAAGATATCTCCCTCCATTGTCGCGGGATTTTTAAGTTTTTTTCGCTCTTTTTCACTGGGATTATAATACTTTTGAAAATTGTTCATTTTCAAATCAAATGCCTTCCATTTTAACTCATCAGAATATGGGCTGGTTTGCCTTCCTTGAAAAACGCCGTTTAAAAAATCTCCTTGAAGCGTGTTTTTTTCTACTAATTTTTCGCGACCATACTTAACCTGCCTAGAGTAAGTTAGTTCACCCTTACCGCAAATTGTTCCATAAAACCAGTTGCCTGAATAATTTATGTTTTGCATATACTTGGTTGACTCCATCGATGCCGTTCCATAGCCATGTCTTCGGTTTTTTGAAAAACCTCCTGTATATGAATATGTTTTTTTAAGACTTTCATTTCCATGTCCATCTTTCATTCCATTTTTCCAGATACCACTATAAGAATATCCTCTTTTTGTTGAAAACTTACCGTCTCCGTGGATTTCTCCATCAAGAAATTCGCCAGAATACACAGCATTTTTTAATTTATATTCACCCTTGCCTGAAACACAATCGCCGGTAACACACTGACAAAGAGCGGCCAGCGGTAAAAATAATATAGAAATAAGAAGTCTCAAATCAATAAAGTATCCATTCAATTTACAAATAATTTTTCTATTCTAAAGAGTATTTTTTTTCTACTGAGCCGTCGTCATACATTTTAAGTATTAAGACTGTTTTTAAGTCGGGGCTTGTTTCTCTTCCCAAAACATCCGTAATTCTAATTAAGTCTTTGTTTTTATACTCCTCTTCTAGGTCTGTATTGTCACAGGCGTCTCCGATTCCGTCGTTGTTAATGTCGCTTTGATCAGGATTTGGTGTTTCAGGACAGTTATCTAATTCATCACAAACTTCATCCCCATCACTATCATTTATACACTTGCATTCACAGTCATAGTAGTCGGGAAGTTCCAATTCAGGACAATAGTCTTCTATGTATAAACAATTTGATTGAATATTTAAAACTGCTAATGGATCAAAATTGCATGCCAATTCATCCATACAGCCCTCAGGAGGGTCACAAGAATTACAATCAGCACTTCCGCCTAAATCTTCTGGGCATTGATACGTGTATTGTTCCGCTCCACAATTAACATGCTGACAATACTGCGTCGTATTTAGCTCTACGCCAACTGAAAGCCCCTCCTGCAACGTAATCTCATTAATATATGAGCAATCAAACTTCCAATAACCCTCTAAATTAATTTCTTCTGAAACCACTAATCCTATTTGATTAGTATTGGGAATTAAGCCTGACCTCTCCTCAATTTCTGACTGACTAAGGGCTCGACTCCAAATTCTAACCTCATCAATTCTTGCATCTGCAGGTTGAGCGAGCTGGCCAGGAACATATTGACTATTACCTATTATTTTAGGGCTGGCTGAACTTAAGTCAAATTCTGAAAAATAAACATTAGACACACTTGAATTGGCAAACTCTCCATTTATATATAGTTTAATATTTGTTGCGCAATAAACAGCAGTTATATTGTGCCACCCGTCAGTATTTGAACCACAAGCTGTATTTGTCAAACTCCCCGCAACAGAGGCAAATGGGTATGACCAATCTACATCTTGTCCGTTGTAATTGCCAGGTAAACTGTCTCCTTCCATAAATGCTTCAATTTTACCTCCTGACCTATTTCTAATTACATATCTATATGTCGATGTTGACCCAAAGTCAATATATGTGGCAAAGGCCTCTGGGTTTTGAATAAAATCATCATCATAAACCCAGAAAGAAATTGTTACTCCAAGTGCATTGTTAAATGAAATGTTGTCTGTCTCAAAATAATTACCATTAAATGCGTCTAGACTACCACAATTCTCACAGCTACCATCGTCTACTAGCGCGTCTGGATTATAATTGCAAGCTGCAAAATCTGTGCACCCACTACACGTGCTGTTATCGCCATTAGGCACCCCGCAATCATCTAAACATGTTGTGTCATCGCCACAAGGACCACACACACCATCACAAGTTGAGCCATCTCCATTAACAACCCCACAACAATCTAGGCATGTGTCGTTAGTTCCATCACACACCCCACAATCATCTATTAGTGCATCACCGCCACAAACACCAAAACAGTCTAACGTGTTTCCATCACAGTCACACTCTGTTTCTAAAATATATTCACAAAAACCATTATCACACACAGCATCTGGATTGTAATTACATGCAGCTTGATCTGTGCAGCCTTGATCTCCAAAAACAACACTTATAGTATCTGCGTCTGTACAGCTAGATTGACAGCCCATTTCAAGAGCATAATAATACGTGTTACCACTTGTTGTTGAATAATATCTCATTGTATTGGACATAGAGGGTGCAAACTTGTATGCTACAAAATTGCAATCTTGATCATTACAACTTTCAGGATGAAACCCTTGATCGTAAATTTCAATATCACCATTGCTCCATTGCCAAGAAGAAGTGTTGCTTTCCCTATATAGCCCAATCCAGTATTGTTCTGACTCTACAAAGTCATTGATAACATATCCTCTTTCAATGTCATCAGCAACCGTTGCTAGATGCCCCCCAAGAGAATTACATGTTTCATTTGATTCAAGCCAGTTGGCTGTGGTGTTAGATATGTAATAGTGGCTATTGTTATAATAGCCGCTATAAGTAAATCCATCTATTTCTTGAAAAGAACAATTGTCAGTGTTATTTGTTAAGCTCAACTCTACATTAACACTATAATTCCCTGTTTGACTTACCACTATAGTTTGAGTTATTTCTCCCGTTGACCAATAATATGATCCATAGCCCTCTCCTGCGTCTAATATTATATATTCTTCACATGTTGTGATGTCTTCACCTAAATCAACTTCTTCTATATATTCACAAGAACCATCATCCACTAGCGCATCTGGATTATAATTGCAGGCTATCTCATCCATGCAGCCACCACAAGAACTATTGTCCCCTTGACATACACCACAGTTGTCTAATTGTGAATTGCCACCACAAACGTTTGCACAATCAAGAATATTGCCATCACAATCACAGTAACCCTCTAGGGGGTATTCACAGTTGCCATCATCTTCATTGGCCTCGGAGTTATAATTGCAGGCTGTGGAATCCATACATCCACATACATTAATGGTCACATTGATTTCATCTGAATCTGAACAGGTGAAAGTACATAAGTTTTCAATTTCTTCATTTTGGATATTACTATTTTCATTAGCTATAGATGCATATTGAGGCGCTGACAAGCCTATTACACTTGCCACAATATTTTCATAATTAACCTCAAAGTCCCAAAGCGAAATTAGATTATCAAGATTATCTGATGGTGGACAGTACATATATTCCGTTATTTCTTCAATGCTCAATGCTTTATTCCATACCATGAAGTTGTCAATTGCACCATTCCAATATACATTTCCATTTGCCATCGAAGCATTTTCTTCAACATCACCTATTTGAAAAGCATTATTTAGAGGATATACAGATGTATTATAAAAATCATTAGATAATGATATTGATTGATCGAATACTCCATTTATATATGTTGATAATGTTCCTTCAGAACTATTTAAAACAGCAGTAACGTGAGTCCATAATTGGTAATATGGCGTAAAGTCAATAAGTATGTCGCTTCCTGTATTAAAAAACCCAACATGTAATATATTTGAAGATAGATTGGTCCATTCATGCGCTCCAAATTCCTGGCCATTAGGGTCATCGTCTTTTCCATATTTTACAACCCATTCCTGAGAACCAGAAACAGGATTAAGTTTTATCCAAGCTGATATTGTATGATTGCTCATATCAAAAACTTGAGTTGTCCCCTCAGACTGCAAATATGCGCCAGGATTTTCTTCATAAACCCCGCCATTTAATTGCAGAATATTGTTGTTAGAATTAAATACCTCAACACTATAGTTTCCTGATTCAGTCACAGTAATTGTTTGAGAATCACTTCCTGTAGACCAAGAATATGAATCATATCCTTCTCCAGCATCTAAAGTCCAACTCTCTTCACATGTTTCAACATCTTCACCCAAATCTATCTCGTCTATATATTCACAAGAACTGTCGTCGCAAACTGCACCTGAATCATAATTACATGCCGTTTCATCTGTGCATCCTTCAGGAGAAAATGTTACAGTGATTTCATCTTCATCTGAACATGATGGACATGATTGCTCAGGTGTTTCTTCATCATATGTAGCACCATTAATAGTTCCATTATTTTCATTATCGGAAAAATCAACAACCTGTCCTTCTTCAGGCCCTTCCTCAAAATTATATAATATCATTAAATTTTCAGTGTTAGTTAATTGAAGGCAATTTATGTGATTTTGAATATCTTCTTGTACTAGCGCTGTGTTCCAAAGCAAAAAGTCATCTATATGTCCGTTATACCAACTGCCCATTGGACCGTCGCCAAATTGATTAGAACCTAATAGTAAATTAAATTCGCCAAGGTAGGGGCCTGATGAAATGTCTTGTGCAATTAATTCCCCATTTAAATAAATACTTCGCTCTAAATTATTTGAATTATAAACAAGTGTCCAGTGAGCCCAATCAGATGCTAAATAAGATTCTGTATATAAATTATTATTATAGAAATCCATGCCCATACAATTCCCATTTGGGCAATTAGTCTCGCATCCTCTAAAACCATAATGTAAACCATAATTTGTGCTTGGACAACCAGCACAAACATTCGATCCCAACTCTCCTATAATATTACCATATTCACAATCTGGCACAAAATTTTTTGCCCAAAACATAAATGTGTGACTTTCTGATGGATTCATTTCGCTTGGAATTCCAATACTTATATAATCATCAATCCCGTCAAAATACATTGAATAATTATTTGATTGATTATTAGCGACAACGCTATAAGTCCCCGAATCAGACACCTCAATTGTTTGGGTAGTTTCACCTGTAGACCATTCATATGAACTATATCCACTCCCAGCATCTAAAGTCCAACTATCTTCACAAGTTTCAATATCTTCACCCAAATCAACCTCTTCTATATATTCACAACTACCATCATCCTCATTGGCCTCAGAATTGTAATTGCACGCCAAGTTATCAGTACAACCACAATTATTAATAGTAAGATTTAAATACTCTGTTGAAAAACAATCACTAATTATATTATTTGATAATTCTATGATGTAATGAAAGCCACTGGTGTCACCATTCCAATTGCCATTATTCGGGCTGTCGTTCCACGCCCCTAGTTGTGTTGGAGTAATGGTTCCGGTAAGATTAATCCACATATTGACATAAGGACCATCTCCACTAGGTTCGCTGGCGACAATATTGTCCCAATTCTCATAAATATAAGCATCTCCTGTTGACCACTGCCAAACATCTTCATCTATTTCCTGTAAACCAATCCATGCTCCTCCCGATTCTGAGCCATCTAATACCTGATTAACAAAATTAAAAACAAATTGATTTTCTTCCTCTGAATTTATAGAAACTAAATTTCCTCCAAAATTTTCCGCTATTGATTGTGCGCTCTCCCATGATTCTGGAGCAGTCGACAAATAATAGTGTGCCCCATTTAATTCACCACCATAATAAAAACTATATCCATCATCGAGAAAAACGTATTCTCCTGACTCAGTTAATATTTGATTGTTCCAGTCAAAATATTCCCCACATATGTTTTCTGATATATTAACTTGACTAGGGTATTCACACGACTCGTCATCACATATAGCATTAGAATCGTAATTACAAGCCAACTCATCTGTACATCCTTCTGGAGAGAATGTTATAGTGATTTCATCTGCATCTGAGCAAGTAGCAACTTGACATGATTGTTCAGGCGTATCTTCACTGTATGAAGCTCCATTAATATTTCCATTATTTCCATTTGGAGATAAATCAAGAACTTGTCCTTCATTAGGACCTTCTTCAAAATTCCAATAACCTACTAAACCTTCTTCGTCACCTAATGGGGGACAATTCATGTATTGTTGGATTTGTTCTTGTGTTAACGCGCTGTCCCAAATGTTAACTTCATCAATTAAACCTTCAAACAGCCAATCTGTATTAGAGCCGTTTAAACCTGAGCCTATATAAAATTGACCTGTATTTCCACCATCAAAATCTGCAATTATATATCTTTCGTAATCTAGCTGACCATCTATATAAAAGCGCATCACTTCACCATTATACGTGACTGTACAATAATACCAAGTATTTGCTTCCATTGAAGTATTTCCCTTATTCAAACTTCCTTGTTCAAATTGATTATCATTCACATTTCCATCTCCAGCAATAAAATAAATTTGACCAGATGGGTTTAGAATCAGTGAAAATTGCTGATAACCACCTAAATCATCTGGAAAATAGGCAAAAACATATTGCTGCTCTCCAATGGTACTAGTTTTTATCCAAGATGATATTGTAATATTATTTGTAACAGAAGCATTAAGACTATTTCCCTCTACTGAACCAATGATATGATCATTATCCCCATCAAAACTCATTGAGTAATTATTAATATTTTGACTATTAGCTACATCAACACTATAATTATCCGACTCAGTTACTGTAATAGTTTGAGACGTTTCGCCTGTAGACCATAAATATGTATCATGGCCTTCCCCTGCATCTAAAGTGACAGATTCTTCACATGTTGTAATATCTTCACCTAAATCTATCTCATTAATATCTATGCACTGTTGACAATTTTGAGTGGGGGTAAGGTCACTGTACGTAGCGCTATAAATTGTGCCGTTATTTTCATTTGAGGACATATCTAATGCCGTTCCTCCTGCGCCCTCTTCAAAATTCCAAAATCCAACCAAACCATCTTCATTGCCCAATGGAGGACAGTTCATGTATTCTTGAATTTCTTCTTGACTTTTAGATGTAGACCATATTTGAACATCATCTATCTGACCGTTAAAATAATCCCAATCAACTTGTGGGGCTGTTCCAACAAATACTCCATTATTAAGATAGTTAGTAATGGGGCTGCAGTCTGAAAAATCTAATACACCAAGGTCTAAATCTAGTATTTCAAAAGCCTCGTTACCATTCAAATAGCATTTTAACACGTCTAAACCAGAGGTTCTGTCTAAATTTAATGAAAAGTGAAACCATGTTTGTTCTGGGATTGAAATGCTTTGGGAAACAAGACCAGAAGTTCCTCTAACATTAATTTCGTCTTCATTCGTGTCAGAAACAGAATGTCGCACGTAAATTATTGGATTATTTGGAAGGTTATTGTTTCTAAAATAAATAAAACTTTCTGAGTTCTGATCTATCATTGTTTTTCCCCAAAAAGAAATATTAAATCCACTTTCAAAAACAAAATCCTCTGAACAGTTTGAAAGATTAACATAGTCATCTACTCCGTCGAAGCTCAGCGAATAATTGTTTTGTGCAAATAAAGTTATCGGGAGAAGAAAAAGAAAAATTAGTGTTTTTTTCATAATACAGTAAAAGGTTGTGACCCTGGCAGGATTCGAACCTGCAACCAGCAGAGCCGAAATCTGCCATTCTATCCAGTTGAACTACAGGGCCTAGATGCGCTGTAAAAATACCAAAATACTGTTGATATTCGTTATATTTGTCTAACTGATTGCATATGTATAGATTTCTTGTTTTTGTTTTTCTCTGTAAGCTGACTTTGATGGGATTCGGACAAAGTTTGAAAATTGGTGACTGGAATATCCACCTAAACTATACCAATATTAATACTGCAACTAGTATAGATGGCTTAGTTTATGTCGGAACACAGTCCGGGCTATTTTTATATGACAGTGGCGAAAATAGTATAACAACCTTTTCTAAACTAGATGGACTTAATGGTCACAATGTTCAGTCATTGGCTCATGATCCTGCTCGTGAAACAATGTTAATTGGCTATAAGGATGGAAATATCGACATTTTGAAAGACGGTGTAATTACAAACTTGCCTGATATTTATTTATCAAATATTATTGGAGACAAGTCCATTAATTCCATATTTGTTGATGGAGATCTGGCATATCTCTCTTGCTCATTTGGATTGGTTGTTGTTAACCTTGAAAAAAGAGAAATAAAAGAGACCTGTTATTTTGAAAGTGAAGGTGTTAATGCTGAGGTATATCAGGCATATGTCTTTGATAATGAAATTAACAGTGTAACTGATTATTTTTTAGCTAATAAAATATTTGTTGCAACAAATTCGGGGCTATTTTTTGCTAATAAATCTGATAATTTACTAGACTTTAGTTCGTGGGAAAAAAATTCTACAATTTCCTTTGACAAAACCAATAGCTTCTTTAATTATTCTTTAGAGGGACAGGATGTTATAAAAGTTTTAGGATATGACTTAAAAGAAAAGGGGGGTAAACAGCTAGCAATAGCAACCAACTTGAATTTTGCTGAAATTGGGTATCCCGCGGGGCCAAATAGTGAATATAACTTTTTTGAACTTGATCTTGCTTCTGCAGAAAATATTAACATGTCATCTAATCCAATAATTTTTAATTACAAGGAAAATGTACCTGGGAAAATTGTCAGTGCGCAACACAATGTTCATGCTCAAAAAACAGTTATTGTCACCATTGTTGAGGGCAACAATAATTTAATTATACTAGACCCCTTTGTAAAAACAATTGACCATCTCACAATAAACGAACTTAATAATCTTGATATTGATTTTAATTTATCACTAAGCTGTGGAATAGTTCTGGATGATTATAACAGTTCCGGAAGATTGTTTTTAGGAGACGAGCAATACGGGGGTTTGATTTTAATTAACAACAGTGAAGAACTTTTCTTTAGCGAGTATATTGCTCCAAACGGCCCTTCAGACATAAATACTGGGGTAGTTTTTAATCACAAAAATAATGTCGTGTTTACACATGGGGGAAGAACAAGTGACTGGAATAATGCATATAATTATCAAGAGTTTTCTATTTATTCCAACAATTACTGGAGCGCCTCCGACACTATTTTAGAACTAGGAGTTTATGACATTGTTTCCGGATGTTCTAGTGGGGATAAGTTTTTTTTAGGAAGTTGGAACAAGGGTTTGCTAGAGTTTCAAGGCACAACTTTAACACAATTATATAATGAGCAAAACACCGAGGCATTAATGCCTGCTTTCGGCACAAGCAATTATGTTAGGATAGGGGGGGTTGATTCTGATTCAAATAATAATTTATGGATAACTAATTCTCAGTCCGACAAGCCGCTAGTAAAATACTCTCCAGAAAATAATTCGTGGAGTAATTATCCGGTAGCCGGCATTTCGGCAGAGAATGACATGTCGGGAAAAATTCTATGTGCTAGCAATGGACAAAAATGGATTCAATTAAGAAAAAATGGGGTTATTGTTGTTGAAGAGGAGGGGGGACAAACTAAAAAAATTAACGAATCCAATGGCCTGGCTAGTAATACGGTGAATTGTTTTTCTGAAGATAAAGATGGTGCAGTCTGGATTGGCACATCACAGGGATTGTCAGTTGTTTTTTTTCCAAATTCTCTTTTCAACTCGACTCCTAGTGAAGCAGAGTATATATTGATTGAAACTGAAGACGGGTATGTAGAGCGCTTATTTGAAAATACTGAAATTCTCGACATTGAAACTGACGAGGCCAATCGAAAGTGGATAGCAACAAAAGCAAATGGTGTTTTTTTAGTATCTGAGGATGGTGACACCCAAATCCATCACTTCACAAAAGAAAATAGCTTTCTTTTAGATAACATGGTGTACGAGATAACCATTATTGAATCTTCTGGGGAGGTGTTTTTTGCAACCAACAAGGGTATGTGCTCATACCGATCAGATGCAACAACATCTTTTGAAAATTTTAATGATGTAATTGTTTTTCCTAATCCTGTAAAAAGAGAATATACGGGCTTAATCGCTGTCTCTGGACTAGAAGATAACACAGAGGTTAAGATAACCGATATCTCTGGGAATTTAGTTTATGAAACCTTCTCAAATGGGGGTACGGCTACGTGGGATGGAAAACGATTTGATGGCGCTAAGGTTAGCACTGGAGTATATTTATTTTTATGCACTTCTTCCGATTTTGAAAAAAGTGTTGTTAAGAAAGTTTTAATATATAATTAAATTATGTTTACCACAACTAGAGGAATTGTACTAAAAACCTATCCATTTAGAGACAAGAAAATTATTGCCAAGGTGTACACTGAGCAATGTGGCTTAATGTCTTTTATAGTTCAAAAAAACAAATCTCAGTCAATGCTTTCAGAGTTATTAACTATTGCAGAAATAACATATAAGAACTCTGCGTCTCAATCATTAACATATATAAAAGAAGCTCGAGTAGAATATGTTTATAAAAGCCTAACAACAAATGGAAGTAAAATTCAATCAGCTATTATTTTGTGTGAAATACTTAACAAATGTGTTAATGAGACAAATAAAAAATTATATAATTTTATAATAAAAAGCTTTACATTCTTAGACCGTTCACAAGCCGTGCCAAGTGGTTTTAATAATTTTTTTTTATTACGGTTTTGTGATATTATAGGCATTAAGCCTCTAAAAGACAATGTAGACAATGTAGAAAACATGGTCTTAAATATGACTGAGGGGTGTTTTAAAAAACACAATCCTAGCGAAAAGAATAAATTTTTGGTTCCGAGAAAAGAAAGCGAAGAAATATATAAGCTATCGTTATTAGATTTTTCTAATTTAATCAATTCCAATATAGACCCCAACTTAGAGTTTAGAGTTTTTAATTATTTAATATCTTACGTCTCACTACATGTTGCAGATTTAACTAATTTAAAGTCTATTAAAATTTTTAAAGAGCTTGTCTATTAATATGGTACGGTTTTTGATTAACAAAACATATACTAAATATATCTCCGTGAAACACTTACTGCTAATTCTTTTATTCCCATTCATTGTTTCAGCCCAAGAAAAAATGGTTGTGGACAACGAAAGAAACCCGATTAGTAATGTGTCCGTGTTTAATTCGATGAAAACCAAGAGCGCCTTATCAAATAATGATGGAATTATTAACCTTAGCCGTTTTCTTTCTGGTGACACAATTATATTTCAACACCCTAGTTATAAAACTAAAAAAATTGTGAAAAAAAATATCAATGAATATATACTGATGGAACTGGAGTACCAATTATTAGACAATATTATCATTGCTGACACTAAAAACAATAATAACATTAAGAATTCTGCTGAAAAAAAAATATACATCTCTAGTGGGGAAATAAAAGAAATACATGGGACAACAACCGCTGACTTGTTGGAAAAAAAGGGTGGTGTAAGTGTGCAAAGAAGTCAGTGAGGGGGGGGGAGTCCTAATATACGGGGGTTTGAAGCCAACCGAGTTTTATTAATGATTGATGGCGTCAGACTAAACAATGCTATTTATAGGTCTGG
>MDTG01164127.1_pt1 | contig 21333 bp, 15 predicted proteins | sample 811421 | NCBI WGS metagenome assembly MDTG01 (sample SAMN05326645, study PRJNA326480) | marine metagenome | isolation source: seawater | place: Pacific Ocean: South East | collected 2011 | reverse complement strand
TACGGTTTTCCGTGGCGGCCATTTTTATTGAGCACTTGACGTCCCTCCATCCCCCGGCATGCGGAGAATGGAGGGGGTCAGTTTTTAGCTGCAGCCGGACGTCCCGCCGCAGGTGTCGCATTTCAGGCAGGTGCCGTTGCGGACCAGGGTCATGTTGCCGCATTCGCCGCAGGGGTCACCCTCGAAGCCCTTCTGGCGGGCGATGCGGATCGCCTCCAGGCGCTCGTCGACCACGTCGGCACGGCCGATGGCGGTCGGCGACAGGTCTTCATGCGCATGGGCATGGTCGTGGGGCTCGGCATAGGCGGTGGCGGTGTTGCCGCCGGCGCCGCCACGGAGCACGTAGAGGTTGCTGCGCACGAAGCCGGCGCTGGCGAGCCCCATGGCCGCGGCGACCGCGGGCGCCGGGACGGGCGTGCCGCCCTGGCCGTCTTCGCGGGTGCCCTCGCGCACGCCGCGACCCACGCTGTCGGGCAGCAGGTCGGCGGCCTGGACCGGCTGGACATGGGCGAGGTCGGTGCGGCCCAGATACGAGATCGCGAGTTCCCGGAACACGTAGTCGAGCACCGAGGTCGCCATCTTGATCGCGTCATTGCCTTCGACCATGCCCGAGGGCTCGAAGCGGCTGAAGACATAGGCGTCGACATATTCGTCCAGCGGCACGCCATACTGCAGGCCGATCGAGATGGCGATGGCGAAGGCGTTCATCAGGCTGCGGAAGGCGGCGCCTTCCTTGTGCATGTCGATGAAGATTTCGCCCAGCTTGCCGTCTTCGTATTCGCCGGTGCGCAGATAGAGCTTGTGGCCGCCAACCACCGCCTTCTGGGTATAGCCCTTGCGGCGGTGGGGCAGGCGCTGGCGCTCGCTGATATACTGGGTGACGATCCGCTCGGCCACCACGCGCGCCTGTTCGGTGGCGGGCCTGGCTGCGAACTCGGCCACCGCCTCTTCCACGTCCTCGACATCGTCGTCCAGGATCATGGCGTTCAGCGGCTGCGAGAGCTTGGAGCCGTCGCGATAGAGCGCATTGGCCTTGAGGCCCAGGCGCCAGGACAGCATGTAGGCCGCCTTGCAGTCTTCAACCGTGGCCGCATTCGGCATGTTGATGGTCTTGCTGATCGCGCCCGAGATGAAGGGCTGCGCCGCCGCCATCATGCGGATATGGGCTTCGGCCGACAGGTAGCGGGTGCCCTTGCGGCCGCAGGGGTTGGCGCAGTCGAAGACCGGCAGATGCCGGGCTTCCAGCCCCGGCGCGCCTTCCAGCGTCATCGCACCGCAGACCCAGATGTTCGCGGCCTCGATCTCGTCCTTCGAGAAGCCCAGGCCCTGGAGCATGTCGAAAGCCGGATCGTCGAGCTGGGCATCGGTGAAGCCCAGCGCGTCGCGGCAGAACTCGGCGCCCAGCGTCCACTTGTTGAAGGCGAATTTCAGCTCGAAGGCCTGGCCCAGCGACTTCTCCAGCCGCTCGATCGCGGCATCGTCGAAGCCGCGGGCCCGCAGCGCGTCATGGCCGATGGCGGGCGAGCCGGCGAGCGTGCCGCGGCCGACCGCATAGTCGATGATCGCGCGGATCCGCGGCTCTTCATAGCCAAGCTTCGCCAGCGCCTCGGGCACGGTGCGGTTGATGATCTTGAAGTAGCCGCCGCCGGCCAGCTTCTTGAACTTCACCAGCGCGAAATCGGGCTCGATGCCGGTGGTGTCGCAATCCATCACCAGGCCGATCGTGCCGGTGGGGGCGATCACGGTCGACTGGGCGTTGCGGAAGCCATGGGCCTCGCCCAGTTCCAGCGCCTGGTCCCAGGCGCGGCGGGCGGCATCGCCCAGGCGCGGATCGGGCAGGTTGGCATGGTCCAGCGCCACCGGTGCCACCGACAGCTGCTCATAGCCCTCGCTCGCCCCATGGGCGGCGCGACGATGGTTGCGGATCACCCGCAGCATCGCCTCGGCATTGGGCGCGTATTTCGGGAAGGTGCCGAGTTCCTTCGCCATCTCGGCCGAGGTCGCATAGGCGACACCGGTCATGATCGCGGTCAGCGCACCGGACAGGGCGCGGCCCTCGTGGCTGTCATAGGCAAGGCCCGAGGCCATCAGCAGGCCGCCCAGATTGGCGTAGCCGAGGCCGAGGGTGCGGAAATCATAGGACAGCTGGGCGATGGTCGCCGAGGGGTACTGCGCCATCAGCACCGAGATTTCCAGCGTCACGGTCCACAGCCGGACCGCATGCTCGTAGGTCTCGATGTCGAACGAGCCGTCCTCGCGACGGAAGGTCATCAGGTTCAGAGACGCCAGGTTGCAGGCCGTGTCGTCGAGGAACATGTATTCCGAGCACGGGTTGGACGCATTGATCCGGCCGTGGGCGGGGCAGGTGTGCCAGTCGTTGATCGTGGTGTCGAACTGGATGCCGGGATCGGCGCTCGCCCAGGCGGCGTTGCCGATCTGCTCCCACAGATCCTTGGCGCGGATGGTACGAACCACCTTGCCGTCGGTGCGACGGGTCAGCGTCCACTCGCCATCGGCCAGCACCGCGTTCAGGAAGGCATCGGTGACGCGCACCGAATTGTTCGAGTTCTGGCCCGAGACGGTCAGATAGGCTTCCGAATCCCAGTCGGTGTTGAACACCGGGATATGGAGTTCGGTATAGCCCTGGCGCGCGAACTGAATGACGCGCTGGACGTAATTCTCGGGGATCAGCGCCGCGCGGGCGGCCTTGACCGCAGCCTTCAGCGCCGGGTTGCGGCGCGGATCGAAGCGGTCGTCCTCGGCCACCTTCAGATCCGAGGCGGCCTTGATCACCGCGTTCAGATGCTTGTTGGCGAGCTTGGAGCCGGTGACGAGCGCGGCCACCTTCTGCTCTTCGATCACCTTCCAGTTGATATAGGCCTCGATATCGGGATGGTCGACATCGACCACCACCATCTTCGCGGCCCGGCGGGTGGTGCCGCCCGACTTGATGGCGCCCGCGGCGCGGTCGCCGATCTTCAGGAAGCTCATCAGGCCCGACGAGCGGCCGCCGCCCGACAGCGGCTCGCCCTCGCCGCGCACCGACGAGAAATTGGTGCCGGTGCCCGAGCCGTATTTGAACAGCCGCGCCTCGCGGACCCAAAGGTCCATGATGCCGCCCTCGTTCACCAGATCGTCCGAGACCGACTGGATGAAGCAGGCATGGGGCTGCGGGTGTTCATAGGCCGTGGCCGAGCGGGTCAGCTCGCCGGTGACATGGTCGACGTAATAATGACCCTGGGCCGGGCCGTCGATGCCATAGGCCCAGTGCAGGCCGGTGTTGAACCACTGCGGCGAGTTGGGTGCGGCCATCTGGTCGGCCAGCATGCGGCACATCTCGTCGCGATAGGCGGCGGCATCGGCTTCGCTGTCGAAATAGCCGCCCTTCCAGCCCCAATAGGCCCAGGTGCCGGCCATGCGGTCGAAGACCTGGGCGGCGGTGCGCTCACCCGTATAGCGCTCACCCTCGGGCAGGGCGGCAAGCGCCGCCTCGTCGGGTTCCGAACGCCACAGGAACGCGGGCACGCCCTCTTCGGGCACGCGCCGGGTGACGGCGGGAACGCCGCGCTTGCGGAAGTACTTCTGCGCGATGATGTCGCAGGCGACCTGCGACCACGAGGCGGGCACCTCGATATTTTCGAGCTTGAAGACGACCGAGCCGTCGGGGTTGCGGATTTCGCTGGTGGCGGTCCGCATCTCGATCCCCTGGTAAGGGGAGCGGCCATCGACGGTGAGCTTGCGGGCGATCCGCATCGTATCCTGCCTCCATCATGCTGGCGGGCGGCTTGGGGCCCGCTCGCGTGGGATTCAACGGAAAATGGCGACGCAACGACGCCCCGGGCACGGAAACACCCCGAAGCCCGGCCACCGGCGCATCGACTGCATCGGTTCGTTCCCGGGCGCGCGGGGTGTGGTGTCGGGGGTCGGGTCTGTCGGGTTGGGGTTATGTCCGAAGGTCGCCGGCCGGACCGGCGCCAAATCTGCGGCGGGATCCCCGAGGAAGATGTCTTCGGCCTGCCCGTCTGACCCGGATCGTAAGCCTGCACGGCCCCGCGCCGCAAGTGTTTTCCGAGCGCCCTGCCTTACAATATCTAGGGGGTCTTCCAGGGGATTTTATCTATATGGTGTGGTCATGTATGGATAAGCCCGGCGCGCCGGCGCGTTCGCGCAGCATCCGCGCAAAGCCCCGGAGTGCCTTGATTCCGCGCCGGAACCGGGCGATTCTTCCCCCGCTTTTCCACAAGCGGCCTGTGGACAGGATGACTGTCATCGATGCGTAATGCAGCGCCGCCGCCACCCCTGCACGGCACATATGCCCGCCCTGCACGGCCGAGGCTTGCGCACCCGGGGGGCAACCCCTATCTTGGCGGCGGCCAGTCATCCGGATAGTGGACCCCATGACCAATCTCATGACACGTCTTTACACCCTGCGCCACGGCGTGTCCGTGGGCGAGGACGAGTTCGGGAACCGTTATTTCCGGCACAAGGACAACCCGTCCAAGCGCTGGGTGACCTATGGCAAGGGTGTCGACCCGACCACGGTGCCGCCGGAATGGCATCGCTGGCTGCACGGCACCACCGACAAGACCCCGGTCGAGGCGCCGCTGGCGCGCAAGACCTGGGAAAAGCCGTTCGAGCCGAACCACACCGGCAGCGCCGAAGCCTATCTGCCCAAGGGCCATATCCTGGCCGGCGGCGAGCGGCCCAAGGCCACCGGTGACTACGAACCCTGGACGCCGTCCTGATCTGATCGGGTATCTGCCGGCCGGCCCCCATTGCCGGCCGTCGCAGCTGATCCGGATCCAACGGCCGGAAGGAAGCAGAGCTTGCAGCGCAGTGTCGTCGAAACCCTGCTCGGCGCGGCCGTCATCGCGGTCGCGGTCGGCTTCGCCGTCCATGCCTATACCGGCGCCGGGCGCGGCGGCAGCGGCAGTGGCTATGCCCTGACCGCCGCTTTCGACAGTGTCGACGGCATCGTGCCCGGCTCGGAGGTCCGCATCGGCGGCATCAAGGTCGGCAGCGTCACCGGCCAGCATCTGAACCCCGAGACCTATCGCGCCGAGATCACGCTGTCGATCGACCCCACGATCAAGCTGCCGGCCGACAGCTCGGCCGAGATCGCAAGTTCGGGCCTGCTGGGCGACAAATACGTCTCGGTGGTGCCGGGCGGCGATGATCGCATGCTGCAGCCGGGCCAGGCGATCACCTATACCCAGTCATCGGTCAGCCTCGAATCGCTGATCGGCCGCTATCTCTTCTCGTCCGGCGGCAGCGGCGAGGAGAAGCCGGCCGGTGCCGAAGCTCCCGCCACCGGCGGTGCGGCGAAGAAGGATCCGTTCGCGGAATGATCAGGATGCGCAGCCTTGCGACCGTGGCGCTCGGCGCCCTGCTTCTGGCCTCGGGCCCTGCGGCCGCGCAGCAGCAGACGGGTGGAACGGGCGGCATCCCGGGCAAGGTCGCGATCTTCAACGGCCTGAACAAGGTGACGGCGCGGATCAGCCGGATCGTGGCGCCCATCGACCAGCCGGTCGAATTCGGCTCGCTGGTGATCACCGTGCGCTATTGCGAAAGCGCGCCGCCGGAACAGGCCCCTGAAGCGCGGGTCTTCCTGGAAGTGCAGCAGACCACCGCCTCGGCACCGACCGAGCGGATCTTCGACGGCTGGATGTTCGCTTCCTCGCCGGGGCTGAACGCACTCGACAACCCGATCTACGACATCTGGCCGATCTCCTGCGTCGACAAGGCGCCGGAGCCGTCGGACGAGGGCGCCGCGAAGCCCGCGGGCTGATCCCGCTCAGACCTCCACCACCACCGCATCGGCATCGTCCATCGGATCGCGCGGCCGCCGTCGCCGGGGCTGTGCCACCGGCCCGTCGATCGCCGCCAGCACCTGATCGGGCGTGCCCGCGCCGAAGCCGAAAGGCTCGGGGATGAAGCTCGCCCTGATGCCCAGCGCATTGCGCAGCCGGTCCTGATAGACCCCGCGCGGAATCTCGATCGCGCCGAAGCGGGTCAGATGGTCGGTCACGAACTGGGTGTCGAGCAGCCGATAGCCGCCGCATTTCAGCCGGGCCACCAGATGGACCAGCGCCACCTTGCTGGCATCGGTGCGACGGCTGAACATGCTTTCGCCGAAAAACGCCGCCCCCAGCGACACGCCGTACAGCCCGCCGACCAGCTCGTCGCCCTCCCGCACCTCGATGCTGTGGGCATGGCCCATCTGGTGCAGCTCGGTATAAAGCGTCAGGATCTCGTCATTGATCCAGGTCCGTTCGCGCCCGGGGGCGGGGGCCGCGCAGCCGCGCATCACGCCCTTGAAATCGGCATCCACGGTCACGGTGAACGGCTGGCGGCGGATGGTCTTGCGCAGCTTGCGCGGCAGGTGAAAGCCGTCCAGCGGCAGCACGCCGCGCCGGTCGGGGTCGACCCAGTAGAGTTCGGGTTTGTCGCCCGACTCGGCCATCGGGAAGATGCCGCAGACATAGGCGCGCAGCAGCAGGTCGGGCGTCAGATGCATGCCGGATGTCCCTGGGGAGGAAACTGCTCCAGATGTGGGGTGGCCGGCCGCGTTCCTCAACGTCGCCCCGGTCCCCGACCTGCAGCCGGCACCCAACCTGCACCCCCTGGCGCCGGGTGGCAAGAGTAGCCGTCAATTGCCCGTCAGCATCCGCATCATGTCGCGGCGCAGATCGGTGGTGCGCGGCCGCTTCACCGCCCGGAAGGGCAGGGGGCGGCAGGCTTCCATGGCGCCGAGCCCGATGCGGGCGGCAACCAGGCCGTTGACCACGCCCTGGCCCAGCCGGGCCGAGACCGCGGCGGCAAGCCCGCCGCCCAGCGCGTCGACGGCGGTATCCTGGCCGGCCTCGCCCATGCCGGCGACGGCGGCCGCACCCAGGCTGCGGCGCACGATCTTCAGGCTGGCGATCCGGCCCGGGCGCACGCCGTAAAGTGCCGCCACCTCGCGCACCAGCCGGGCATTGCGCCACAGCACCACCGCGGCATCCAGCAGGGCCGCCGGGCTGGCGGCGGTGGCCAGCGCCGTGTCGCGGGCGGCCAGCAGCACCAGCCGCCGCGCCTCGGCATCGATCGGGGCCAGCAGCAGGCGTTCGGTCAGGGCCAGCGCCTCGGCGGCGTCATGGGCATCGGTCAGCTGGGCGGCGAAATCGGCCCGCGCGGCGGCAAGCCCCGGCCGGGCCTCGTAGAGCGCCGCGACCCGTGCGGACAGGGCTGTGGCGTCGGCCGCTGCGGCGGGGTCGTGCAGGGCTTCCGGTGCCACCAGCCGCTCCGCCTCGTTCCGCAGCCCGTCGACCCGGGCGAGCCGCCGGAGTGCGGCAATCTCGGCGCCGCCCAGAATGCCGAGCCCGCCCAGCGTGGCGACGCCCAGCCCGGTGACCATCCAGCCCAGCCAGTCGGCATGGGCGAAGGCGCGTGTGGCGAGATCCCAGGTCTCGAAGCCGATCAGCGCCACGGCAAGGCCGCCGAGCCCGCCCCAGAGCAGCCGGCGGCCGGTGCGGCGCGTCGCGGCCCCGGGCGCCAGATCCGGCATCAGCCCGCGGCCGGGCACGGTGGCGGGCAGTGCCGCCTCCTCTGCCGGCCGTGCGGTCAGGGCGGCCGCTTCGGGCAGCTCCAGCGGGCCGGACGCCGCCGCATGGGGGGCTGCCGGACGGCGGGGCGGCGTTGCGGCCGGTTCGTCGAAAATGCGCGGGCGGTCGGTCATCCGAGCCGGTCTCCGATCAGATGATCCAGCGCCTGATCCAGGCGGATATGGGCCATGCCGTGGCCGTCGCGGACCAGACCCTCGGGCGGCAGGAAGGGCGGGAAGTCGAAACCGCCACCGGCGGCCCTGGCCAGCGCCTCGGCCGGATCGGCCGGCAACTCGCCCGGATAGACCACCGACGGCCGCTCGCGGCCCGCGATGCGGCCGCGCACGCAGGCGAGGTTGCGGCCGTCATGCTCGGCGAACACGCTTTCCGCCGCCTTGACCGCGGCGATGGCCAGTGTGCGGGTCTCGGCGCCCTCGAAACGGATCGCGCGCGCGGCATCGGCCACCAGCGACTGCATCAGCGCGTCCAGCCGGGCATGCTGGGCGGCCGGCACCTGGTCGGCCTTGGTGGCGGCGAACAGCACCCGGTCGATGCGCACGCCCGACAGCAGCCGCCCGATCATGCCGTGGCCGCGGCCATAGCGGAAGGCGCCCAGGCTTTCGGTCAGGGCGAGTTTCAGATCCTCCACGGCGTCGGCCCCGGCGCTGAGCGCGCCGGGCAGGTCGACCAGCACCACCTGGCGGTCCAGCCGGGCGAAATGCTCGCGGAAGAAGCGGCCGACGATGCGCTTGCGATACTGGTCGAAACGCTCCGCCGCCACGGCATACAGGCTGCCCGAGGGCACGCGCCCCCTGGGTTCCGGCAGGGGGGAGAAGGCCAGCACCGGCGCGCCTTCCAGATCGCCCGGCACCAGAAAACGGCCGGGGCCGAGGCGCGAGACGGCAAGTCCCGCCGCACGGCAGGCGATCAGATGCGCGCTCCAGCCCTGGCCGAGCTCGGCGAGCGTCACGTCATCGGCCGGGGCGGCCGGATCCAGGGTTTCCAGCCGGGCGAGGAAGGGGCGGGCCAGCTCTGCCCGCTTGCCCTGGCGCAGCATGGCCAGCGCCTCGGCCGACCAGTCGGCGAAGCTGCGCTCGATAAGGGCCAGATCCAGCAGCCATTCGCCCGGATAGTCGATGATGTCGAGCGTCAACTCGCGCACCGGCCGGATCCGCCGGTCGACCATGCCGGCCGGTTTCCAGCGCAGCCCCATGCGCAGTTGCGAGAGCATGCGGGTGGAGGCGGGCCAGCCCGGCATCTCACCATCGCTGCCGGCCAGGCGCGCCAGATGGGTTTCATAGGCGAAGCGGGGGATCTCGGGATCGCCCGGCCGGCGCAGCTCGGCACCGATCAGCCGGCCGTCGGCGCGGGCCTGCAGAAAGGGCAGGCGGTCGGGAAACAGCAGGGCGCGGGCAACCGCGGTGGTGAACACGGTCTTGCCCGACCGGGCAAGGCCGGTCACCCCCAGCCGGAGCGGCCGGTCGAGCAGGGACGCCGCCTCTTCGGCCAGCGCCTCGGGCGTCAGGCGGCGGGCAAGGCGGCGGGCTTCCAGGCCCAGACGATCGAAGGGAGAGGCGGACAAGGGCGGCGGTCCCGGTCGTTGAACGGTAACGCGGCCGACGGATTGCCGGCCGCGTCGCCCTTTCAGATCGGAAGCCGGTGACGCCAGGTCAACATGACGCGGCGAATCATCGCCGGGTCATCCTTCGGTGTGTCAGGGTGCGACCCGCAGTTCATAGTCATAGGTGGACCCTGCAACCGCATTGGTCACCGTGAAGACGACCTGAACGCTGGTGGCGGAGATGGCGGCGATACGCTCGACACGGGCAGTCACCGCATTGTCCGAGCGTGTGGTGAGCATGACATTCACCTGCGACGGGCCGGGCGTGTAGCTGAGCGGCCGCGGGAAGGTCACGTAGCCGACCACCGGACCGGTCGCGGCGGTGGAGATCGTGCCGGAGGCAACGGCCTCCTTGGCAAGGAAGCTGGCGCCGAAACCGTTGATCAGCAGTTTCGAGCGGGCGCCGAGGCTGCCGGAGTAGTGCTGCTGGCCGGTCACGACATAACTGTCCAGCTCCACATGGCAGTCATCGCCGGCCGGGGCGAACGAGGCGTTGGTCTCACACGACGAGATGCGCCCGTTGATCCGGACATTGTCCGCACCGTCGATCGACAGACCCTTGCCGCCGACGGCGCCGAAGGCGCGGATATCGGCCTTGCCGACCCAGAAGTCCGAAGCGGTGCTGGCGATCACCAGGCCGGTGCCGGCCCCGCCGCCGCTGGCGCCGAGAACGCGCATCTGGCCGATCTTCACCCGCGAGGCCGAAACCTCCACACCATTCGCCGCCGGATAGACGTCGCCCATATTGCAGTTGGCGCGGATCATGCCGATGTCGCAGGGGCCGGCGATCTGCACGCAGGCGGGCGAGGACGAGTTGCGGGTCTGGATGATGTTGAGCAGGGTTTCGGTATAGCCCTCGATCAGGACGCCGTTCTCGGCGATCACGTGATCGCCCTGAACCGAAGACCTGAAGCGGACGCCGCCCCCGCTGCCGCCATAGGTGTGCACGCGGCCGATGCGGCAGCCGCCGTCACGGTTGTCGTCATAGTCGATGAAGAAGTGCCAGTCGCCATGCAGCACGTTCACCGAGCGGATGATATGGGCGTCGTGGGGGCCCATGAAGTGCACGCCATAGCGGCCGCTGCGGGCGGTGTCGATGTCGAGCACGCCTTCCCAGAGGTCGCGCATCACCCCGTCGACCGGCGTGGTCTCGATGCCCGTGCTTTTGCCGCAGGCATGGAAGAAGCAGTCGTCGACGGCATCGGTACAGGTGATCTTCATGTACCGGAACTTGCCGTAGCCTTCATAGCAGCGGCTGACGGCCTGCATGCCGTCCAGCGCCAGGCCCCAGACGCCGTAGCCATAGGGAATGCCGGTGTCGCGAACGATGGAATAGTCGCCGGCATTGTAGGTGTCGAAGCCGCGGGTCTTGATCAGCGCCGAGCCGGTGAAGCCGGTGGTGGGGCGGATCACCACGTCCCACAGGCCGCCGCCCGAGGTCAGGAAGACCCGGCTGTCCTGAATGAGCGGCGCCGAAATGCGGTAATAGCCGGCCGGAAACAGCACCGAGCCGCCGGTGGGCAGGCTGGCGGCATGGTCCATGGCGGCCTGGATGGCGGCGGTGTCGTCGGTCACGTCGTCGCCGACGGCCCCGAAATCCGTCACGCAGATAAGGCAGGCGGTAAAGATCGGCATCTTGATGATCCCCGGTATGGTGCGCCGCGCCGCCGGGCTGGCGGGCGGGGCTGACCGGGGAAGTCTGGGCGGTCTGGTTTATGATGTCGCGTCACCGGTTGCGGCCACATGCGGCCGCATCCCGGTCACCAGCCACCGAAACGCGGCCAGATTGCCGGCGCCGCATGCGCATCCGCCGGGATGACATGATAGGCGTCGAATTGTGCCGCGGTGGCGCAGGCATGGTTGGGCAGGATGCGCAGCACCGTGCCGACCGGCAGGTCCGGCGGCGTGGCCGCCGCACCGGGGCGCAGGGCCAGGATGCCGTGTTCCTGATTGGCGCCGGTGACGATCAGATCCGGGATCACCCGGCCCGTGGCATCCGCCACCAGCCCATAACCCTGATCGACCGCCTGGCCGGCCGTGCCGCGATCGCGCGACAGCGCCATCCAGCCGGCATCGACCAGGGTCCAGCCCCGGTCGGGGCGGTGGCCGATCACGGTGGTGGCGACGGAGAGCGCGATGTCGTCGACCGCGCAGACGCCGATCCCGGCCATCACCAGATCGAAAAAGACATAGACCCCGGCGCGGACCTCGGTCACGCCCGCAAGATCGCGGGCGGCAAGCGCCGTGGGGGTGGAGCCGACGCTGACCACCGGGCAGGGCAGGCCGGCCGCGCGCAGCCGGTCTGCCGCCGTCACCACCGCCCGGCGCTCGCGTTCGGCGAAGGCGGCATGGGCCTCATCGCCCGAGACGTCGTAGCTGCCGCCGGCATGGGTCATCACCCCGCGAAGTTCCGCGCGGCCTTCGTGCAGGATCCGGCCGATCTCGATGATCTCTGCGGCATGGGGGGCGAGGCCCGCGCGCTTGCCGTCGCAGTCGATCTCGATCAGCACCGGGATCGGGCCGGCACCGGCCCCGGCCGCCGCAACCGCCTGCGCCTGTCCGGCGGAATCCAGGATCACCGCCAGATCGTAGCCCCGGGCCCTCAGCGCCTGCACCCGATCAAGCTTGGCGGGCGTGATGCCGACCGCATAAAGGATGTTCTGCACGCCCGCCGCCGCGAAGACCTCGGCCTCGCGAAGGGTGGAGACGGTGGCCGGCCCGCCTGTGTCGGGCAGCATCCGCCGGGCGATCTCCACCGATTTGGCGGTCTTCAGATGCGGCCTGAAGCCCACGCCGAGCCCGGCGATCCGCCGGGCCATCCGGTCGAGATTAGCGGTCATCTTCGCCTCGTCGACCACAAGGCAGGGGGTCTGCAGATCGGGGGAGAGACCGGCCATGACGGGGCTCCGCGAGAAGGGGGGCTCGGGTCAAACGCAGACGGGCGGGCCGGAAACGCCTCCGGCCCGCCCGCCCCTTGATGCATGATGCTCCCGGATCAGCCGCGATTGGCGACCAGGGCCTCCAGCCAGCGGATGTCGTAGACGCCGTCGACGAAATCCGGATGGCGGGCGATGCGCTGATGCAGGGGCAGGGTGGTGTCGATACCGCCCACGACATATTCCTCCAGCGCCCGGCGCAGCCGCATGATGCACTCGTTGCGGTTGCGGCCATGGACCACCAGCTTGGCGATCAGGCTGTCGTAATAGGGCGGGATGCGATACCCCTGATAGAGGCCGCTGTCCACGCGCACACCCAGCCCGCCCGGGGCGTGATAGGTGTCGACCAGCCCCGGCGAGGGGGCGAAGGTCTCGGAGTTCTCGGCGTTGATCCGGCACTCGATGGCATGGCCCTGGACGCGCACGTCGTCCTGGGTGAAGCCCAGCGGCTGGCCGGCGGCGACCCGGATCTGCTCGCGCACCAGATCGATGCCGGTGATCGCCTCGGTGATCGGATGTTCCACCTGCAGGCGGGTGTTCATCTCGATGAAGTAGAACTCGCCGTTCTCGTAGAGGAACTCCACCGTGCCGACGCCGCGATAGCCCAGCTTGCGCATGGCATTGGCGACGATCTCGCCCATGCGGGCGCGGTCGGCCGCATCGATTGCCGGCGACGGCGCCTCTTCCAGCACCTTCTGATGGCGGCGCTGCAGAGAACAGTCGCGCTCGCCCAGATGCACCACGGTCCCGAAGGTGTCGCAGAGGATCTGGATCTCGATATGGCGCGGATTGGCGAGATACTTCTCAAGATAGACCGCATCCGATCCGAAGGCGGCCTTGGCCTCGGCGCGGGCGGTCTGCAGCGCCTCGCGCAGGCCCTCGGCGCTTTCGGCCACCTTCATGCCGCGGCCGCCACCGCCGGCGGCGGCCTTGACCAGCACCGGAAAGCCGATCTCGCGGGCGATCTTCATCGCCTCGGCCTCGTCGGTCACCGGCCCGTCGGTGCCGGGCACCAGCGGCAGGCCCAGCTCCCTGGCGGCGCGCTTGGCCTCGATCTTGTCGCCCATCAGCCGGATATGGTCCGGGGTGGGGCCGATGAAGGTCAGGCCATGGGCCTCGACGATCTCGGCGAACTGGGCGTTCTCGGACAGGAAGCCATAGCCCGGATGGACCGCCTCGGCGCCGGTGATTTCGGCGGCGGCGATGATCGCCGGGATGTTCAGATAGGAATTGCGCGCGGGCGCCGGGCCGATGCACACGCTCTCGTCGGCGAGACGGACATGCATGGCATCGGCATCGGCGGTGGAATGGACCGCAACGGTGCGGATGCCCATCTCCTGGCAGGCGCGATGGACGCGCAATGCGATTTCGCCGCGATTGGCGATCAGCACCTTCTCGAACATGATCGCTCCCGCGTCACTCGATGATCGCCAGCGGCTCGCCGAATTCCACCGGCTGGCCGTTCTGCACCAGAAGCCGGCTGACGGTGCCGCTCCGCGGGGCGCGGATATGGTTCATCACCTTCATGGCTTCGATGATCAGCAGGGTCTGGCCCTCGCGCACGCTCTGGCCTTCGGCGACGAAGGCCGGCGCACCCGGTTCCGGGGCCAGATAGACGGTGCCCACCATCGGCGAGGGCACGGCGCCCGGATGGCTGGCGGGATCGGCGGCAACCGGTGCCGCAGGGGCTGCGGCGGCCGGGGCCGCCGCGGGGGCCGCGGCGGCGGCGGGCGCCTGGAACAGCATCTGCGGGGCGGTCATCTGCGCCGGCGCCTGGCGGGCGATGCGGATGCGACCCTCGCCCGCGCCGACCTCGATCTCGGTCAGGCCGGTCTCGTCGAGCAGCAGCGCCAGTTCGCGGATCAGGCCGGTATCGACGGCACGAGCCTTGGTGTCAGACATGCGATTGGTCCTTCGTGGCCGCGCGGGCCTGTCCCCCAGGGATCAGCCCGGCCATCGCCTCGATCGCCAGCGCGTAACCCGTGGCCCCCAGGCCGCAGATCACGCCGACCGCCGTCCGGGACACATAGGAATGATGCCGGAACGTTTCGCGACGATGGATATTCGACAAATGCACCTCGATCACCGGCAGTGCCGTCGCGGTGAGCGCGTCGAGCAGGGCGACCGAGGTATGGGTGTAGGCGGCGGGATTGATCACGATCCCTGCCGCAGAGGTGCGGGCGTCCTGTACCCAGTCCACGAGAACGCCTTCGTGGTTCGACTGGCGGAAATCGACCGCCAGCCCCAGGGCCGCGGCACGGGCTTCGCACAGACGCCGGATGTCGTCCAGCGTCGTATGCCCGTAGACCTCGGGCTCGCGGGTGCCAAGCAGGTTCAGGTTCGGTCCGTTCAGGACCAGGATGGTCGGCGCCATGCGGGCTGTCGATACCCCGTGAACGGTGATTAGGAGAGGACGCCACGTCAGCCCTGCGTTATAAAGCACCCGTGCCGCGGGGCGCAACGCCGTTCGAAGCGGGCGTTCCGCCACCCGCGCCCGAACATCACGTGGAGCGGAGATCCTGGTATGCGACTGATGATCAACGGCGAGGCCCGCGAGGTTGCAGGCGAGCCGACCGTCGCCGGGCTTCTGAGCCAGCTGGGGCTGGATGCGCGGAAGATCGCGGTTGAGCGCAATCTGGAGATCGTCCGCCGGGCCGCGTTCGAGACCACGCAGCTGGCCGATGGCGACCGGCTGGAGATCGTGCATTTCATCGGCGGCGGCAGCGGCGCCGACGTGGCCGTGGCGACCGTGGAAGATCCTTTCGTCGTCGCCGGCCGGACCTTCACCTCGCGCCTGCTGGTCGGCACCGGCAAGTATAAGGATTTTGAGGAAACCGCCCGCGCGATCGAGGCCTCGGGCGCCGAGATCGTGACCGTGGCGGTCCGCCGGGTGAACGTCACCGACCCGTCGGCGCCGATGCTGATGGATTACGTCGACCCGAAGCGCTACGTCTACCTGCCCAACACCGCCGGCTGTTTCACCGCCGACGATGCCGTGCGCACGCTGCGCCTGGCACGTGAAGCCGGCGGCTGGAACCTGGTCAAGCTGGAAGTCCTGGGCGATCACAAGACCCTCTATCCCGACGTGACCGAAACCCTGAAGGCGGCGGAGGCCCTGATCCGCGACGGTTTCGACGTCATGGTCTACACCAGCGACGACCCGATCGTGGCGAAGAAGCTGGAAGATCTGGGCTGCTGCGCGATCATGCCGCTGGCGGCGCCGATCGGCTCGGGGCTCGGCATCCAGAACCCGGTCAACATCCGGATCATCGTCGAGCAGGCAAAAGTGCCGGTGCTGGTCGATGCCGGTGTCGGCACGCCCTCGGAAGCGGCGGTGGCCATGGAACTCGGCTGCGACGGCGTGCTGATGAACACCGCGATCGCCGGGGCGAAGGATCCGGTGATGATGGCGCGCGCCATGAAGGCCGCGGTCGAGGCCGGGCGCCTCGGCTATCTGGCCGGGCGCATGCCGCGCAAATTCTATGCGGACCCGTCCTCACCGCTCGCCGGCCTGATCTGAGCCGGGTGCGGGGGGCGGTTCCCGGTTCAGCCAAGGAGCCCCACCCCCATGAGCATGGAACTCTACTACTGGCCGGGCCTGCCGGGGCGGGGCGAATATGTCCGCCTGGTGCTGGTCGCGATCGATGCCCCCTGGCGCGACATGGCCCGCCTGACCGAACGCCAGGGCGGCGGCATGGACGGGCTTCTGCGCGTGCTGGGGGATGAGCGCGAGCCCTTCGCCCCCTTCGCCTGCCCGGTGCTGAAGGATGGCGATCTGCTGATCGCCCAGACGCCGCTGATCTGCGCCTATCTGGGCGAGACCTACGGGCTGGCCCCGGTCGACGAGGCGGCGCGGCTGTTTGCGCGGCAGATCGCGCTCACCACCGCCGATCTGGTGAACGAGGCCCATGACGTCCATCACCCGCTCGGCTCCTGGGACTATTACGAGGACCAGAAGCCCGAGGCGGCACGCCGGGCGGCGGGGTTCCGTGACCAGCGGATCCCCAAATTCCTCGGCTGGTACGAACAGGTGCTGACCCGCAACCCGGCCGCATCGGGCTGGCTGGTGGGCGCCGGTCTTTCCTATGCCGATCTGGGCCTGTTCCAGACCGTGCTGGGCCTGCGCTACGCCTTCCCCAACCACATGGCGGGTCTTGCCGGGCGCTGGCCGGGGGTGGAGGTGCTGGTCGATCGCGTGGCGGCCCTGCCGCGGATCGCCGCCTATCTCGGCAGCGACCGCCGGATTGAATTCAACCAGGGCGGGATTTTCCGCCACTATCCGGAACTGGACGCTCCGGCCGTCTCGGGTTGACCGATCACAAAACCGTCGGTTTGGGTGCAATCGCAGGTCTGGACCAACTCATGATAGAATGATAGGGTGCCGGCCAGAGAGTTTTTCGTCTGGCGGGCCCCCTGCATCTCCAAACCGCAGCCCCGTCCCGGTCGCTCCAGAACCGCCCCGGAGGACATATGGCGCTGACCGTCGCCCTGCAGATGGACCCGATCGAGACCATCAACTTCGATGGCGATACGACCTTCATGCTCGGGCTGGAGGCCCTGCGCCGCGGCCATAACCTCTATCACTACCAGCCCTCGGATCTGAGCCTCACCCCCGAGGGCGCGGTGGCCTGGATGCGGCCTCTGGGGCTGCAGCGGGTGCGCGACGATCACTACCGCCTGGGCCCCAAGGAACGCGTTCCGCTCCGCGAGATGGATGTGGTGCTGCTGCGTCAGGATCCGCCCTTCGACATGGCCTACATCACCAGCACCCACCTGCTGGAGCATGCCGGCCGGCGGACGTTGGTCTCCAATGATCCGGTGCAGGTGCGCAACGCGCCCGAGAAGCTGTTCATCACCCGTTTCCCCGACCTGATGCCGCCCAGCCTGGTATCGTCCTCGGTCGACGAGATCCGCGCCTTCCGCGAGGAACACGGCGACATCGTGATCAAGCCGCTCTACGGCTTCGGCGGGCTGGGGGTGTTCCGGGTCAGGCCGGATGACGAAAATCTGGGCGCGCTGCTGGAGCTTCACGCGCTCCGCGGGCGCGAGCCGCTGGTGATCCAGAAATATCTGCCGGCGGTGCGCGAGGGCGACAAGCGGATCATCCTGGTCGAGGGCGAGCCCCGCGGCGCGGTGCTGCGCGTGCCGCAGCGGGGCGAGGCCCGGGCCAATATGCATGTCGGCGGCCGGCCGGTGAAGACCACGCTGACGGCGCGCGACCGCGAGGTCTGCGAAGCGGTCGGGCCGGAACTCCGTGCCCGCGGTCTCACCCTGGTCGGCATCGACATGATTGGCGACCACCTGACCGAGATCAACGTGACCTGTCCCACCGGCATCCAGGAGATCGACCGCCTCGACGGCGTTACGCTCGAACGGGATGTGTGGGATGCCATCGAAACCCGGCTGACCACCCTCAGGGCGGGCGCCGCCTGAGCTTTGCGGCCAGCTGACCTCTGATGTCCGGCGGCCGCCGTTCTTCAACCCCCTCACAACCAACCCAGAACAGGACATGACCGGCGGCGGGGCAGACCCGCCAGGGCTGGACCGGGTGTTTTATGCGCTGTCGCGTCGCGCAGAAAACACCCGCAGGGCGGAGCCATGCCCGCACACGGCTCCGCACGGCCTCCGGGAACAGGTCCGCCCCCTCAGAGGTCGCATCAGGAGCCGGACGTGATGGAAACCGCTTCTCCCGCCTTATCATCCTCTTTCCCATCCCCTTCTCCCTTTCCATACCCGCCCCACGGCACCGATCCCGACATGGCGCCCGCTGTCCATGACATGGCCGCGTCGGCGCCCGATCAGGCCCTGTGCCGGACCAGGGGGGCCATCCCCCTCGACCGGTTGCCGGCCCTGCTCGCCGTGCTGGTCCATCGCTGGCGGGCCCTGCCGCAGCCGCGCATCGCCGTTGCCGGTGCCGGTGCCGGTGGCGGTGCGGGTGCCGGGGTGCTGCGCGTCCTGACGCTGGAGGTCACGGCCGATACGCGCCTCGGTGACCTCGTCCCGGCGGATCCAGTGTCCGACGCGGCCGATGGCCCGGCCGATGCGCTTCTGGTCGCGGGGCCTGCCGGCGATCTGCCGGCCGTGGCCCTGGTGCTCAGGGTCGAAGCGGACGGGCGGCTGCGGGTCATCCTGGACCGGCGTCTCTGCCGTCCGCCCTTCGACGAGGCCCGGGCGAGTGATCTGGCCCATGCGCTCGACCGCCTGATCGCCGCCGGCCCCGATGCCGCCCAGGGGGCGGTGGATCTCATTTCCCCGGCACGCCGCTACGAGCTGCTGATCGAACGCAACGGCCCGCGCCGGCCATGCCCCACGGCCCCCGCCATCCCCGATGCCATCCGTGCCATCGCCCGCCGGGACCCGCAGCGCGTGGCGCTGGTGCACGAGACGGCGCGGCTGACCTATGGCGAGCTCGATGCCCGCGCCGACCGGCTGGCCGCAATGCTTGCCGCGCGCGGCGTCGGCCGTGGCGACATGCTGCCACTGTTGATGCCCAACGGGCTGGAGCTGCCGCTCGCCATGCTGGCGGCCATGAAGCTCGGCGCCCCCTTCGTGCCCATGGATGACGGCTGGGCGCCGGAGCGGATCGCCGCCCTGCTCGACGCGCTCGCTCCCCGGCTGGTGATCGCGGCCGACCCGGCGGTGGTGCCGCCGGGGGTGGCGGCGCTGATCCTGGACCATGCCGCAATTCCGCCGGCCGAAACCCCGTTCGACGCCGTGGCGGTGGACGGCCGGGACCCGATCTACGGCTTCTACACCTCGGGGACCACGGGCCTGCCCAAATGCGCGATCAACCTGCATGGCGGGCTGCTCAACCGTTTCGGGGTGATGACCCGGCGCTTTGCCGCCGACGGCCGGCCGCCGGTGGTGCTTCAGAACAGCCGCCATGTCTTCGACAGCTCGATCTGGCAGCTGCTCTGGCCGCTCACCATCGGCGGGCGGGTGATCATCCCGCGCACCCGCGGCGTGCTCGACCTGGAGACCACGCTCCGCACCATCGCGGCACATGAGATCGAGATGACCGATTTCGTGCCCTCGATCTTCAACGCCATGGTCGATCTGATGGTGGCGGAACCCGGGCTGGCGCGCCGGCTCGGCTCGCTCCGTCATCTGCTGATCGGCGGCGAGGAGATCGATCCCCGGGCGGTGCGGCGCTTCCGGCGCATGCTGCCGGGCATCGGCATCGTCAACACCTATGGCCCGACCGAGGCCTCGATCGGCATGGTCTTCCACCATGTCGGCGATGCCGACGACCGCAGCATCCCGATCGGCACGCCCATCGACAATACGGTGGCGGTGGTGGTGGACGACCACGGTTTCATCGCCCCGCCGGGCATGGTGGGCGAGATCCGCATCGGCGGCGCCTGCCTGGGCGGCGGCTATCTGGGCGCGCCCGAAAAGACCGCGGCCGCCCATGTCGACAACCCGTTCCCGGAACTGCCCGGCGACCGGCTCTACCGCACCGGCGATCTCGGCTACTGGCGCCGCGACGGCCGGCTCGCCTATGTCGGCCGCCGCGACGATCAGGTGAAGATCGGCGGGGTGCGTATCGAGCTGGGGGAAATCGAAGGCGCGCTGGCCGATCATCCCGACATCCGCGCCGGCCGCGTGGTGGTGCATGAACAGGGCGGCCGGCGCGAACTGGTCGCCTGCCTGATCGGCCATGGCGAGGTCGATACCGCCGATCTGCGCCGCTTCCTCGCCACCCGCCTGCCGCGCCAGGCGCTGCCGGCACGGTTGCTGGTGCTGGATGCCCTGCCGCTCAACGCCAATGGCAAGGTCGACCGCCGGGCCCTGGCCCGGCTCGCCAACGACCGGCTGGAGGCGGCGGCCGCGGCCGATGCCGGCTTCACCGATCCGACCAGTGCAGCGCTGGCGGCCCGCTGGCGGGCGACATTGCAACTGGCCCCCACCGGCCCCGAGGACGGCTTTTTCGATCTAGGCGGCACCAGCCTGACCGCGCTGGTGCTGGCCATGGACCTGACCCGTCATTTCGGCATGCGGATCACCGTCGCCGACATCTTCGCGCATCCCACCCTGGGCGCATTGGCGGCGCTGATCGACCGCCGCCGCCGGGGCGAGGAGACCGGGCCCGCCCCGGTGCCGGCGCCCGAGGTCCGGCTGGCCGACGACATCCGCCCGCCGGCGGGGGCCGCCGCCTGGGCGCCGCCCTTGGGCCGGGTGCGGGTGCTGCTGACGGGGGCCACCGGCTTCGTCGGCGCCCATCTGCTGCCGGCGCTGCTGGCGCGGCCGGATGTGGATCTGGTCTGCCTGGTGCGGGCAGAAGACGATGCCGCCGCGGCTCTGCGCCTCGGCATCGCGGCCGACCGCGTCACGGTGCTGGCGGGCGATCTGGCCCTGCCGCAGCTGGGTCTCGGCGATGCGGCCTGGCGCCGGCTGGCAGAGGGCATCGACGTCATCGTCAATGCCGGCGCGCTGGTCAACCTGCTCCATGGCTACGCGGCCCATGCCGCCGCCAATGTCGCCGGGGTCGAAACCCTGCTCAGGCTGGCGGTCACGGGCGTCCCCAAGCATGTCCACCAGGTCTCTACCCTCAGCGTCTTCGCGCGCAGCCCCGGTCATGATGCGGTGACCGAGGCCGATGCGGCCGATCCCCGTGCCTTGCCGCAGGACGGCTACAGCCGCTCCAAATGGGCGGCCGAACGGCTGATCGACGAGGCGCGCCGCCGCGGGATCACCGCCAGCCTCCACCGCCTGGGCGAGATGCTGCCCGCCCGGCGGAGCGGCCTCGGCAACCCTCAGGCCCTGGTCGAACGGCTGACCGCGACCTGTCTCGGGCTGGGGCTGCGCTTCCCGACGGGCTTGCGCTTCGACTACAGCCCGGTCGACATCGCCGCTGCCTTCGTGGCGGCGCGGCTGACCGAACCCGCCGGCACCTTCCACCTCTACGGCCCCGGCACCCGGTTCGAAGATCTGCTCGACGAGGCCGAGGCGGCCGGGATCGCGCTCACCCCCGTCAGCTATGCCGCCTTTCACGAGCGGCTGAGCCGGGCTGCGGCGGGTGACGTCGATGCGGCGGCCCTGCTGGCCCTGCTGCCCGATCCGGCGGGCGACGCCGCTGCGGATGCCTTTGCGACCGCCGATCTTGTGGCGGACAAGGATCTGATGTTCGGCGATGCGGCCAGCCGCGCCGCGATGGCGGCGGCCGGGCTCGCCTGGCCGGCGGTGGATGCCG
>MDTG01172017.1_pt1 | contig 21336 bp, 19 predicted proteins | sample 811421 | NCBI WGS metagenome assembly MDTG01 (sample SAMN05326645, study PRJNA326480) | marine metagenome | isolation source: seawater | place: Pacific Ocean: South East | collected 2011 | reverse complement strand
CTTTAATGGAATTATTAGTTCAAAAAAACTTATTAAAAATCTTTATTTCCATCCCAAAATAAAAGATGCAATACCTTACAAAACTTCTTATTTTCAGAAAAATTGGGGTTTTTGTGTAAATCACCACACTTATCAGAAAATTTTAAAGAGTGCTGATAGGTTTGAAGTCAAAGTAAAAACAAGCTTTAAGAAAGGAAATTTAGTTTATGGTGAAAAATTAATTAAAGGAAAATCTAACCACGAAATTTTAATTTCCACTTATATTTGCCATCCATCGATGGCTAATGACAACCTCAGTGGTTTGATAATGACTGCTTATTTGGCAAAGTTTATTAGTTCAATTAAGAATAGATATTGGTCATATAGAATAATTTTTGTTCCAGAAACTATTGGAGCTATATCTTACTTAAATAAAAACGAAAGAAAAATAAAAAAAATAAAATTCGGGCTTGTGGTTAGCAATGTTGGTGGTAAAGGTAATTTTAGCTATAAAAAAAGCTTCCAGCCGAGTCATTTTTTAAACTTTTTAATTAAAGATATTTTTAAAAAAGAAAGAATTAAATTAAAAGAATATAACTTTGATATAAATGGAAGTGATGAACGACAATATTCTTCACAATTTTTTAAAATTAATATTTGTTCTATACATAAAGATAAATATTATAATTTTAAAGAGTATCATTCATCAAAAGACAATTTAAATTTTGTTAAATCTAAAAATATTTTTCAATCATTACTGCTGTATCAAAAATTAATTGAAAAATTAGAAAATCAAATAATGTACCAATCAAAAATTACAAAAGGTGAGGTAATGTTATCAAAATACAATCTTTATACAAAACTTGGTGGAAATTTCGTTCCTAAAAAAAATTCTTGGACCCAAACAGACTTAATATTATGGCTAATTTTTTTATCAAACGGAAATAGAACCATAGATCAGATCGCTTCAAATTTGAATGTGAAAAAACAAATTATCACAAAACTATATCGCATGTTGATTAAAAAAAAACTTGTCGAAAGAATTTAATCTTAAATGTATACATTAAAAGACTCAAACGATGATAAAAAGTGGGATGAGATAGTTAATTCATCTCCTCAAAAAAATATTTTCTTTAAGTCATTTTTTTTAAAATCTTTTAAAAAGAATATTATTAAAAAAATAATATACAAAGGATCTGAACCTAAGGCATGCGTAACATTAATTACAGATAAAAAAAAAAAATATTGTCGAAAATGATATTATCATTCATTCGGGTATTATCTTTTCAAAAGACTTTCTTGAAAACAACGCCTCAACAAATATTGAAAAATACAAATTAACAGAATTTTTTGTAAATTATCTTTCTCAAAACTTTAAAAAAATTTTGTTTAACACTGCTCCTGGTATTGATGATATAAGGCCTTTCCTATGGCTTAATTACGGGAAGAAAAAAAATATCTTTAATGTATACCCAAAGTATACACTTCACTTAAATTTAAAAAATTTAAGTAATAAAATCGAGGGCAATGATGTGTTTAAAAAAATGTCAACATTAAGAAGAAGATTAATTAGGGAAGGTATTAGAAATAAAAATAAATTTGTTTTTTTAAAAGGGGTAGATCTTTTAATAAAAAGTTATAAAGCATATATGAAAGCACAAAATGCTAAATTTCCTAAAGATAAATTTGTGAAAATGAGAAAACTTTTAAAGAACCTTGAAGATAATAATAATCTTTTAGTTCAAGTATCATACAATAATGACGGATCAAATGGATATATTCTATCCTTTGCAATCGACGGTGATAAATCTTATTATCTTTACGGCTGTCCATTATCAAAAAAAGTTGATAATCATTTAGGATCATACTCGTTTTGGAATATGTTTTTAAAGTTAAAAGAAAAAAAAATAAATGTTGTGGATTTTGAGGGTATTAATAGCCCATCAAGAGGATTATTTAAGCAATCGTTTGGAGGAGATCACAAAATGTATTTTGAAATTGAGGTAAAAAGATAATATGTCAACTAACAAAGATCAAATACACTTTAGTTCAAAATTAGAAAGTTTATATTTTCACTTCAATCGCGGAAAAAACAATTTATTTGCATATTTTTTAAATAGGGTAAAGTGGCATTTATATCCGAAGTTTAATTACATTTCAAAATTTCCGGAACATGTTGATATGGAACTTTCCTCAGCGTGCAATATGAGATGTCCAATGTGTTACACTATTACTGAAAACTATATTAAAAATGTTAAGAGAACCAACATGACACTTCAAAGAATAGAAAAAGTTTTGAAGGAGTGTGGTGAAAAAAATCTTTATTCATTAAGATTAAGCTGGCGGGGAGAACTAACTCTTAATCAGTCTTGGATCGAAGCAATAAAAATGGCAAAAAAATATGGAATTAAGGAAGTTTCAACTCTTACAAATGCTCTTTTACTGACTCCTGATAAATTCGAACAAATGCTTAAGGCGGGACTGGATTGGCTAACGATATCAGTAGACGGCACAGGTGAGAAATACAATGAAATAAGAGCACCTGCTAAATTTGACGACTTGATAGATAAATTAAAAAAATTTAAAGAAATAAAAAAAAAATATAATTCTGTTAAACCGGTAATAAAAGTTCAAACTATTTGGCCTGCTATCAAAGATAACCCCGAAGAATATTTTTCAACTTTTAGGCCGCTGGTTGATCAAGTAACCTGTAATCAATTAGTAGATTATCTTGCGCAAGATGATCCAAATAAAATGGTACATGCGCCAAAATTTAATTGTCACGTTTTGTATCAAAGATTAACTATAGGTGCAGATGGAAGAATTTTACTCTGTTACAATGATGAATTTGATAAACATATTTTGGGCCATGTTGATGAAGATAGTCTAGAAAATGTTTGGCATGGAAAAAAAATGAGTGAAGCAAGAGCTGTTCATAAAAAAAATAAAGGTATAGAGGTTTACGAAGCCTGTAAAAAGTGCTTTTTACCTAGAGAACACGAAAGTTTCACCACGGTTAATATTGGAAAAAGAAAAATTCCAATAGATAAGCTTATAGCAAGAAGTCAAGACGTTTCGATTTCAAAAAAATACAAGGGTAGAGAAAATTCTTCTAATAAATAAATTAGTAAAAACTAATTATTAGACTTTAATATTCTTTAAATTTAATTTCAAATGAAAATACTTTCAATTTATGGTTCTTTGCCATCAACAGTCTCTTTAATTGTAGACAATAAAATTGTTTCTGCTGTAAATGAGGAAAGATTTACAAGAAAAAAGAATGATGAGGTTTTTCCAAGACAAGCTATAGATTATTGTTTATCTAATAGTAATTTAACTGGAAAAGATTTGGATGCGGTTGCGGTTGCAAGTTTTATCTCTCCTTTTGATGATAACTTGGTTCAAAAAAGTACTTGGACCGTTAACGATTATGTAAAAGAACAGGAATTAAGATGGAAACCATTCTTAGTTGATAAAACTGATAAGAAATTAAAATCTCTATTAGAAATTTTTCCGGAAAAAATATTATTGGATCAATATCCAAACAAATATTGGAAAAATATGTTTAAAGACCCAGAAAGATTAGTAAAACATAGATCGGGTAGATTAAAAGTAATTTCTGATTATTTAAAAATTGATCAAGAAAAAGTTAAGGCAATTGATCACCATAAAGCACATGCATATTATTCGTATTACACATCAAATATGATTGGAAAAAATGTACTATCTTTTACCGCCGATGGTTTAGGGGACAATATTAACGCCACAATTAGTACTTTTGATAAAAATGGTAATTGGAAAAGACACTACGCAACAGACGAGTGTGGAATAGCTAGAATTTATAGATACATCACATTATTGTTAGGAATGAAACCAAATGAACATGAATTTAAAGTAATGGGATTAGCACCATACGGAAAAGAAAAATATGCGCATGAAGCTTTAAAAGTATTTGAACAAACACTTGACGTTGAAGACACAAAATTTATATGGAAAATCAAACCTACAGATAGTTATTATTGGTTTAAAGAGAGACTTGAGGGTATTAGATTCGACTCGATTGCATGGGGATTACAAAATTGGGTTGAAAATTTACTGATTAAATGGACAAAAAATTCCATAAGAAAGTATAAAATTCCAAATATTATTTATTCTGGTGGAGTTGCAATGAATATTAAAGCCATGGGAAAGTTAGCAGAATTAAAAGAGGTAAAAAATTTATTTGTTGGAGGCTCTGCTAGTGATGAGTCTTTAGCTATAGGCTCAGGTATCTGTTTAAATCAAGATTTAAAGTTAAAAAAGAAAGAAATATGGCGTGCAACAGATTTTTCAAGAATAGAAACTTTATATTTAGGACCAAAAGCCCAAAATATTGATGAAAACAAAATTATAAATAACCTAGACAAAAAAAAATATTCTTATGAAGACAACCCCACAGCAAAGAAGATTGCCCGTCTTTTAAGCGAGGGAAAAATAATTGGAAGGTGCGCAAATAGAATGGAGTTTGGTCAAAGAGCTCTTGGAAATAGATCAATTTTAGCTGATCCGTCTAAAATAATGATTAAGGAAAAAATTAATAGTGCGATAAAAAATAGAGATTTTTGGATGCCATTTGCACCAATTATCTTGGATACTTATGCACCAAGATATTTAAAGAATCCAAAAAAAATGGAGTCACCTCACATGACTATAGGATTTCAAACAACTGAATTAGGATATGAAAAAATGATTGCTGCATGCCATCCAGCTGATAAGAGTGCAAGACCCCAAATTTTAGAAAAAAAACACAATAAAGAATTATATAAAATTATTGAGGAATTTTCTCAAATTACAAACTGTGGGGCTGTATTAAATACAAGCTTTAATTTACATGGGTACCCGATAGTCAATACACCCAAAGATGCCTTTTATGTTTTTGAAAATAGTGATTTAGATACGCTCGTGCTTAATAACTTTATTATTAAAAAAAATGAATACTAAAAAAGAACGTAACTGGCAACAAAGAGTATTAAAAGACTTTAAAAAAAAAAGTCCATCAAAAATTAAAATAGAAAACAAAAAAATTTTTAAAAAATATTTGATCAATCATCTCAACTTATTTAACGATAATTTGAAATTCCCCGTAGAACTTTTTAAAAATAAAAAAGTTCTTGATTTAGGGTGTGGAACTGGTGAAGTTGATATAATACTTAATTCATTTGGTGCGAAGTGTTATTGTTATGATTTTAATGAAATATCAATTAATAGAGCAAATTTTTTAAAGAGAAAATATAAAATCAAAAATTTATTCTTTAAGAAAAAAAATATTGAGGATTTAAAAATTAAAAAAAAATTTTATGATATATCCGTCTCTTTCGGTGTCTTAGCTCATGTGTACGACCAAGAAAAGTTGTTTAGAAAATTAAGTGACTCTACAAAAAAAGGTGGGTATATAATTTTAGGCTATGTTGAAGATGGGGGCCTAATTCAAAGGTTGCTACATAGAGCTATTGTAAGAAAAATCAGTAAAAAAGATAATAAAGATGTTTTTGTTTTAGCAAAAAAAATATTTTCAGAACATATTAAAAGATCAATGAAATTTGGATTAAGAAGCGAGGAGAGTATAATTAATGATTACCTAGTAAACCAAGCTTATATTGGCACTCCCATGTCAAAAATTATCAGTTGGCAAAAAAAGTATAATTTGAAAATTTATTCAAAAAGTCCTGACGCTTCATTACCTTTCAGAGTAGATCCTGGTTTTCAAAATCCAAAACTTGAAGATAAAATTGAAAGAGAATTATTTGCAATTTCTAATTTAAGATCAATATTTTCTCAGAAAAATGACTCAAAAGTCTTTAAGGATATTTTAAAAAATAATAAAAATTTTATTCAAAAAGATATCACTAGGTTGGTAAATTTAATTACTCAATACCTGCAAAGAAAAGACAATAAAATAAGTAAAAAAGAGCTGTCCATAATGATTAAATATCAAAAAAAACTTATAAAAAAAATTAATAAAATTAATAGTTTAATGACCAATTACACCACTAATAATTTCCAAAAATTAAGTGACGAAATTATAGAAATTTTTTCTGAAATATCAAAAAAAAATTTTTCTTTTAGATCTTTAAATAAAAAAATTAAATTTTTATTTAAAGGATATAATGGTCTCGGAACTTCTTATATTGTATTCAAAAAAATATGAGATGTTCATTTTCATTTATAAGACTGTGGAATTATTTGAATATTTATTTTTTAAAGCCGTTTGATGCAGTAAATGATGCTATCACTTCAGACTTACTGCTCAAGTTTAAATGGAAAAATAATTACACAGAAATAGGTTCAGGTGATGGCATGTTCAGTTTTATTATGCATGGAAATTATTTCCCTTTATGGTTTGATAGATATTTAAATACAGATATGACTAAAAAAAATATCTTTGATAAAACTGAAAATATAATATTTCCTGTTTTCAAAAAAAAAAAATTTAAAATAGCTCCTAAATTAAGTTTAGACGCTAGAAAGCATCACATTAACTTTGTCAAAAGACTAAACTTTTCAAAACAATTTAAATGTGCTAGCTACGAGAAATTCAGATTTAAAAAAAATTTTCAAAAGTTGTTTTTTATTTATACACCACATGGTTTAAAAAATTATCAAATAATTTTAAAAAATATCTCAAAAATTTTAAAAAGAAATGATAAAATTATTGCTTTAGTTTATTTAAAAAATGTAAATCAAAACTTTATTTTTTATAATTTGGCCAAAAAATCAAAAGGAAAACTTAAAAATTTTTTTTTTAGTATGGATAATGGAAGATTTAATGAGACAAAAAAAATTTCAAAAAACTTTTTAGAGTGGACAAAAATCTTTTCAAAAAATAAATTGATTATCAAAGATTATTATACCGGTTTATCCCCATTTGCATGGAAAGTTTATGATATTCAAACTAGACCAATTTTGAAAATATTAATTAGTTTTTTTTCCATTATTCCATTTTTTTTGAGAAGATTAATTAAATTTGTCTGGATGGTAATTTTATATCCTGTATTATGTTTGACTTATATCGTCTGCTCAAATATCAGGAAATCATACAAAAATAAAAATTGTTACATCGCCTTTGAATTAGAAAAATCATAATTTTTAAAAATATGAAAAAAAAAACACGAATTATAGAAAAAAAAGTTTTAAAAAATTATTTAACTCATAGTCCCTCCAAACTTGGAATAGAAAATATATCCTTTAGAAAAAAATATTTTAAAAGTAGAGAAAGATTATTTTTTGATTGTTTAAAATTACCTAAAAAGATGTTTTATAAAACTGATTTATTAGACTTTGGTTGTGGCACAGGGGAACATGACGTATGTTACGCTAAATGGGGAGCAAATCTTACATTAATAGATATGAACTCTGTTTCAACTTCCCAAGTAAAAAAATACTTTAAATTTTTTAAATTAAATAAAAATCTTAAAAAAATAATTACAAATTCTATATTTAAGTTTAAGTCAAAAAAAAAATTCGATATTGTAATTTCAGATGGTGTTCTTCACCATACAGAAGATCCAAAGAGAGGTTTTGATATTATGTTGAGTCATTTGAAACCTGGAGGGTATTGTATATTAGAAGTAGCTTTTGACACATCTCACTTTCAAAGAAGTTTACACAGATTCATTTTAGATTATTTAACTAACGGAGATTTAAAAAAAATAGAAATTTATGCCAATAAGCTGTTTTTTGAAACAATAAATCGAGCACATAGATTTGGAGGCAGGTCAAAAAAACAAATAATTTACGATTTTTATACCAACCCAAAACATAAAGGTATAAATTTATCTGATTTATTAAGTTGGTTTAAGAAACACAATTTAAAACATTATTCAAGTTACCCATCAATAGAACCGGAGGGTTTTATCAACAATTTAAATGCAGAAACTTTTGCAGAGAGTCTTAATAAGAATAAATTGATTTCCCTATTTCAAAGTATGCATTTTATAGTTGCTTCACAAGACTATAGTAAAAATTTTAGCAACTATTTATCGGAGGCAAAAAAAACTAGCAGTTCATGGAAAACATTTCTTAAAAAAACAAAGTTAGATGATTACGAGTTTAAAAATAAAGTTAATTTGGATCTAACTACTAAGCTTTTCAATCAATTTACAAAGAATAGCCTTAATCTTCTTCAAAAAAGAAATAATCATTTTGAAATGAAAATTAAAAAATTTAATGAAGAATTTTTGCAATTAATTAAAGCTCTTAAAACTAAAAATTTAGGCTTGATTAGAAATAAAATTTTGAAATTTTCCTATTTATTTAAAGGGTATAACGGTGTTCCTAGTAATTACATTGTTGGATATAAAGAAAAATAAAAAGAGTTGATATGGATACGAAAAGTAAACAAAATGACTTAAACACTAAAGGTTTTTTTGTTACAAATATTTTAACAAAAAATGAGATAAAAGAAATATTAGATCAAATTAAAAAAATATTTCAATTTGATGACAAAAATAATTCTTTAGATGAACATATTTCACTCTTGTACAAAAAGAATCCAGCTCTAGCAGGTAAATGTTACGATGCATTGAACCAAAGTGCTACCATTCAAAACATTTTTCTCTCAAAAAAAATTTTAAAAAAAATTGCTATTTTTCATGAGTTGAAAACACCCTCGCAAATAGCTTTTGCAGATTTTCAATTTTTAATTATGTTACCAAGTAAAAAAAAGAGAGAATACTTAGGTTGGCACCAAGATTCAAAGTACTTTGAAGTTTCTAAAAGTAAAAAGTCTTCTATAATTTGTTGGACTTCAATTTCCTCATCATCAAATAAAGTCAATGGAGCATTATCAGTTATGCCTGGTAGTCATAATCTTGGGAGAATACACCATATAAAAAATTCTAGATCTAAAATAAAAAAAAATTCCAGTAAAAGAAAAGGACAATTTTACATTGATGAGGATAAAATAAATAAATTTAAAGTAAAAAATTGCTTTATAAATAGTGGACAATCAATTGTGTTTGACTCTCACTTGGTGCACAGAAGCGGGCCTACATTAAGTGGCAATAATAACTCAATTCGATTCACAATAATTGCTAGATATAAAAATATACTAAAGTTATTTTAATTTTTAGCCACCAACCATAGAAATAGATGTATTTTTTAGATAAAAAAATCAATTTTCTTATAAATAAAGAAGACAAAAAAAAGATACCAATACTTTTAATTATAGTTCTAATTAGTAGTTTTGTTGAAGTTTTAGGGTTGGGTGTTTTGATTCCGCTAAGCAATTTAGTTCTTAATCAAGGCACTATGATTGATATTAATTATTTACCTTTTTTAAATTATTTCGAGAATACTAATTTTAATGAAAATTTATTATCAATATTAATTGTTACTTTTTTTATAATTTATCTTTTGAAGACTATTTTACTAATTTTTACCAATTATTATCAATTAGTTTTTGGTTTTAATTTTAATAAAAATATTTCAAATTTTTTTTATAGCAAATACTTAAATAAAGAATACTTTTCATTTAAAGATCTTAGTAGTTCCAAATTTTTAAGAAACACGATATTGGAGATTGATAAGCTTACAGAATTTCTAATAAATAATATTAAATTAATTTCTGAGATAATAACGTTTATTTTAATAACAGCCTTTTTGTTTTTTTATAACTTCTTACCATCATTAATAATCTCTACAATAGTTTGTGTTTTTGCTTTGACTTACTATTTAATCTTAAAAACAAGAATTTTTAAAATAGGACTCAAAAAGCAAAAATTTCAAGGTCAAAAGCTGAAATTTTTAAACTCTGCATTTGGTGGGATTAAAGAAATTAAAATGACTTACAGTGAAGATCATTTTTATAAAAAGTTTAGTAAATTTAATAAAATAATTTCAAATGCAGTTATTCAAAGTGGACTTTATAATATTCTTCCCAGATACTTAATCGAATTATTACTAGTAGGAGTATTCTGTATTTTTCTATATTTAGCAAAGTTTTATAATTTAGATAACAATTCAATAATTCTTAGCATTCCAGTCTATTTGCTTGCCTTCGCGAGATTATTTCCTACAGTAAATCGTATTTTAATAAGCCTACAAGGAATGAGGTTAAATAAATCTGCCATTGACCTTATTCATAAGAAAATGAAAGAGTACAATGCGTCGTCAAAATTAAACAATAATTTTAATAAAAAAGTAAAAATTAATCTAAAAAAATCTATAAAAATTAATATTAAGAATTTTAAATACTCCAATAATTCCAAATTTAAACTTAAAAATATTAATATTGAGATTAATAAGGGAGAAAAAGTAGGAATAATTGGTCCTACTGGCTCTGGAAAAAGCACAATAATAGAAATATTAACTAATATTATCTACTTAAAGAACGGGGATGTTCTCCTTGATAAAAAATCAACAAAAGATTTTGTACAAGAATGGAGAGCTATGATTGGTTATATTCCTCAAAAAATTTATATTTTAGAAGATACATTAAAAAATAATATTTGTTTAAATGACAAATTTAAAAATAAAAAATTAAATTATTTTGTAAATATTATAAAACAAGCTGGCTTATATAGCTGGTATAAAAAATTGCCTAAAGGGTTAAATACAAACATAAGTGAGAGAGGTCTGAGTTTATCGGGGGGTGAAATACAAAGACTTGGAATCGCAAGAGCTTTAATACATGATCCTGAAATTTTAATATTAGATGAAGCTACTAGTGCCCTTGATACATTTACTGAGAGAGAGATTTTAAAAAATATCTTTAAATTAAAAAATAAAACCTTTGTATGTATTTCACACAGGATAGAGACTTTTAGAAATTTTGATAAAATTTTTATGATTAAAAATGGAAAAATTTTTAAAGTAAAAAAAAAATAAAAGATTTATTTATTAATGTTAAGAAAAATTTTAAGATTATTTAGAATTGTTAGTATTGTTATAAAAAAAGAAATAATACTGTCACACCCGAAGAAAAAGAAAATCGTAGTTTTTGATAATTTATCAAATTTTCATATTCTAAATAATATTTTTGATAAAAATCTCACTTATGTAATGCCAGTACGAGCAACAGAGATGAAAAAAATTTACATAAATACTTATATAATTAATTATTTAATTAAAAATTTTTTAAAGGACACACTTAAGATTAATTATTTACAAGCTTTAATTAAACTGATTGAGCCAAAAGTAATAATCACAGCAGTTGACAATTCAATTGAATTTCAGAAGATTGCGAAACAGTTACACAAATCAATTAATTTTATAGCAATCCAACAAGCTACTAGAGAATATACTTTTTTTCCAAGGTACTGGTTAAAAGATATTTTTATACCGGAGTATTATTGTATTGGAAATTATGATGAAAATATTTTTAAAACAAAGAAGCTTAAAGTTAAAAAATATAAAGTATTCGGCTCTTTGAAAATTTGTAAATTTCTAAAAAAACAAAAAAAGGAAAATACTAAAGAAATTTATGATATTTGTTTACCCTCACACGGACTACCTGCTCCAAATTATTATAATAATTTAAAAAAGTATAAATCTAAGTTTAATAATAGAGAAAGATTTCAATATACAGATGGAGATCATATCAGGAAGCTTTATTATTCCTTAGACAAAACAGCAGTTTTGATTTTTAACCTTTCAAAAAAATATAATCTAAAGTTTGTTATTGCATCAAGGTATGAAAAGAAAAATAAGAATTTTAATTTAGAAAAAAAATATTTTGAGAAATTATTTCAATCTAGTAAATTTAAAATAATTCCAAATAATATCAAAAATTTTGGTAGTTACAGGACAATTAGTAAAAGTAAATTAATTATAGGTCTAAATTCTTCAATATTAAGAGAGACTCTTGAATTAAAAAAAAAAATTTTTGTTTGTAACTTCACAGGAATTAACAATATCTACTTTCCAATAAATAATAGATTTATTTTAAAAAAAGAAAATTATAATCAATTTGAAAAGATGGTCTTTAGAATCTCAAAAATGAGCACAAAAAAGTATTACGAAATCTTGGGTGACTCTAAAAATAATATAATTCACGACTCAAGAAATTGTGACACAATTTTAAAAAAACGAGTATATGAACTAGTAAGTAATTAATAAGGCCTTATGAAAATAAAAATTTTAATACCAAGTAAATTAAAAAAAAATATAAACAGAAATACGCTTTGGATAACTGGCACAGGCAGAAGCGGCACTACAATAATTGGAAAAATATTGGCTTCTTTTAAAAATACACAATATTTTTATGAACCAGATTTTCTACCATCATTACTTTATCTAAGCGATAAGATTAAAAAAAATCATTTTAATCATTTGTTTGAAAATTATTTTTATATAGATCTAATCAAAAATGGACTAAATAATCGAAGAATAAATCTTAATAAAAGAGATGATAGTTATTTTTTTAATTCTAAAAATAAAAGTGACTTAAAGATCAAAAGAAATTTTGATATTTTTAATTCTAAAAAAGGAAAAGTTCCAAAAGTTATAATTAAATTACCAGATTTTGTAGAGCAAATTTTAAAATTAAAGGATTTTTTCAATTTTAAAATCATTTATGTAGATAGAGATCCATTAGAGGTCATCAATTCAATGATTAAAAAGAAATGGTGGTCTAAAAATCTTAATAGAACTTTTCCTGTTATAGAATTTAAAAAAGAATTTTACCCCTGGTGGTTAAAGAGATCTCAATATAATGAATGGAAAAATTTAAACGAATACGAAAGGTGTGCATTATATATAATAAGGATAAAAAAAAGTTTAAAAAACAATCAAAAAATTAAAATTATTAATTATGCAGATTTAATTTCTGATCCAAATAAGTTTGTAAAAAATTTATCAATTATTACTAGATTAAGTCCTTCAAGTAAAACTTTTTCACTAATCAAAAAAATTAAAAAAAGAAAAAAAACTAATTTAGAATTTATAAAAAAAAAGATTAACAAAAAAACTTTTAAAACTCTTTATTCTTCTTAAAATTATATTATGAAATTTGAAAAAAATATTATTAATTTAAATAATAAAATAGTTGAAGCTATTAAGCTTCTTCAAGATTTAGATATAAAGACAATAATTGTAATTGATAAATTTAAAAATTTTATCGGTACATTAACAGATGGAGATATAAGAAGAGGAATGTTAAAAGGACTAACGCTCGATAGTTCAGTTTCAAAATTCGTTAATAAAAAAGCGTTAATTTATCATAAGAAAATAAATAGAAATAATTTAAAAAAAGTTGAATTATTTCCAGTCTTAAAAAGAAAAAAATTGATAAATATTGTGCCAATCTATAGCAATCAAGACAAATCATTTCTAAATTCTAATATCGATACACTTATTATGGCTGGGGGATATGGAAAAAGATTACATCCAATTACTAAAAAAATACCAAAACCATTAATAAAGATTAAAAATAAGCCTATTATTGAAAATACAATTAATCACTTAAAAAAATACGGATTAGATAAAGTAAATGTCTCAATTTTTTATAAATCTGAAAAAATAAAGAAATATTTTAAGAGTAAAAGATTAAAACTGAATATTAACTTTTTAAATGAAAAAAAACCAATGGGCACTCTAGGAAGTGTATCACTATTAAATTATAAAAATTTGAAAAAAAATCTTTTAATTTACAATGGAGATATTGTTTCAAATATTGATTTGGAAAATTTTTTTCAATTTCATCAAAATACAAACTCAGACATAACTATCTGTGCTAAGGAATATATAAGTTCAAACCCTTTTGGAAAATTAGAATATACTGGTCATAAATTAAAAAAGATTATTGAAAAACCTTCAAACTCCAGTTTTATCAATGCAGGAATTTATCTTTTCAAGAAAAGTGTAATTAAAAATATAAAGAAAAAAAAAATTGATATAACTGATTTTTTAAGAAATAAAATGAATTCTAAGTTAAAAATAAATGTTTATCCTTTGTATGAATATTGGTCTGACATCGGCACTTTAGAGTCCCTAAAACAAACAGTTTTAGATGTTAATAAAAGGAAAAATTAAAATATGAAAAAAAAAATCTTTTTTTTAACTTCCTGTAGATCAGATTATGGTTTACTTAAGAATATAATTTTAAAATTTTCAAAAGATTTAAAATTTAAAACGAACTTAATCGCAATCGGCTCACATTTTAGATCAGAATTTGGTAACACTTTTCAAGAAATAAAAAGAGATAAGATAAGTATCTATAGAAAATTTAATTATTCAAAAAAGATAAATAATGCTGAAGATGTTTTAAAAGCTATTTCCTTTTATATTTATAAGTTTTCTGATTTCCTAAAAAAAAATAAACCTGATTTAGCTTTTATATTGGGAGATAGGTATGAAGTTTATGCTTTTGCAATAGCTTGTCATTATCACAAGGTTCCCATCGCTCATATAGGTGGAGGTGATGTGACAGAAGGATCTTTAGATAATGCAATTAGATATAATATTACATCATTATCTAAATTTCATTTCGTAACAAATAAGTTTTCTGAAAAAATGTTAAAAAAAAAATATCTTAAAAAAAATGTTTTTAACTTTGGCAGCCCTGGAGTTGAAGGAATCAAATTGACAAAATTTATTAATAAACAAAAATTATATAACAGACTAAAAATTGATATCTTAAAAAAAACAATATTAGTAACTTTTCATCCAGCAACTTTAGATCAATACACCACAACCTTTCAATTAAATCAAATGTTAAAAGCATTAAAAAAATTCTCAAATAAATTTCAAATTTTATTAACAGTTCCTAATGAAGATCAAGAAAATAAACTTATTATAAAGAAATTTGAGGAATATAAAAAAAAGTATAAATCTTTTTATTATTTTAACTCATTAGGTTATACAAATTATCTATCCCTACTAAAATATGCTTCAATAAATCTTGGCAATTCTTCATCTGGAGTTTATGAAGCACCTTATTTAAAAACACCTACAGTAAATTTAGGCAATAGACAAAAAGGAAGACTCATGTCTAATTCTATAATTACTTGTGAGCCGAAATTTAAAAACATCGTCAAGTCAATTTATAAAGCTTTAATGATTAAAAAGGTTAAAATTAAGCCAATTTACAAGTATGACCAAACCTCAAAAAAAATACATTCAAAAGTAAAAAAAATTTTGACATGATAAGTTTATATAGAATTAACTCTAAGTCTTATAATTTAAGTTATTGGAAAAAAAAAAATAAATTTAAAAAAGAAGACTTATTCTTTTCAGGTAGGCAGGCTTTATTTAGCATTATAAATCATATTAAAAAAAATAAAAAAATTGAAAAAGTCTTTATACCATCTTATTTACCAGAGGGTGTTATTGAGCCAATAAAAAAAAGCAAAATAGATTATGTTTTTTATAAATTAGACGTAAGATTAAATCCTAATATTGACTTTTTAGAAAGTAAATTAAAAAAAAAAAATGTATTATTTATATTTATTCATTATTTCGGGTTTTATTACAAAAATTATAAGTTAAATAAGTTTTTAAATAACAAAAACATCACTGTATTACATGATTTAGCACAAGCTCCTTTTTTAAAAATTAGCGATATTAAGATTAATAAAGATGATTACTTTTTGTACTCTTTCAACAAATCTTTTCCTATAACTGACGGTTCATTTATTAAGACAAACAAAAGGTTAAATATTAAAAAAATGAAGATAGATAATGAACTTTCTAATGCTTTAAACTATTACGATAGCCATTTACATTTAGGAAAAAAAATTTTTGATTTAAAAAGTTATAAAAATTCTAAAAAAATTTTAAATAAACACACATTTTTTTATGATAAATACTATTCTATAATTAAATCAAATTTTTCAAATTATCAGATTTCAAACACTTCTTATCAACTTCTTAATCAAATTAATTTTAAAAAATTTAAAAATCAAAGAATGAGAAATTCTAAATACATATATGAAAATATTAAAAACTCGAATGTAAAATTTTTACACAATAAACTGAATAAATTTTCTCAACCATGGTGTATACCTTTGCTTGTGAAGAAAAGAGATAAAATCTTAAATATCTTAAAAAGAAAAAACATTTTGGCAGGCAAAATAACTCATAGATGGAATTTCATTCCAAATAATAGAAATTATAAAAATGAAAAGAACTTTTTTAAAAATCATATTTTAATACCCAATAATGAATTTCTTAAGAAAAAAGAGATAAGTAATTTAATAGAAGGAGTAAATAAATTATGAAAAATGATTTTTATAATAATTTGAAAAAAATTATTAAAGATAGACCTTTTTTTATTGCAGAAGCAGGTGTTAATCATAATGGAAAATTATCCGAAGCATTAAAATTAGTTTCAGTTGCAAAAAAATTAAAATGTGATGCTATTAAATTTCAAACCTGGAAAACGGAGCAAGTATACAACGACAAATCTCTTCTACCTGATTATCAAGAAAAAAACATGGGTAAAAAGATTCAAGAATTTAAACTAATCAAATCTTTAGAGTTGAAAGAGAAAGATTTTAAAAAGATTAAAAACTTTTGTAAAAAGAAAAAAATTATTTTTTTTTCAACTCCAGATGAAATAGAAAGTGCAAATTTACTTAATAAATTAAAAGTGAAATTGTTTAAAGTTTCATCTCAAGATCTAACAAATTTGCCTTTTATAAAATTTTTAACAAAATTTAAGTTGCCAATAATAATTTCTACTGGCGCAAGTACAGTTAAAGAAATCAAATCTGCAATTAAAATATTAAAAGATAAAAAAAATAAATTTATTATTTTTCATTGTATTTCTGCTTATCCAGCACCTCATAGTCAATTAAACCTTAATTTTATTAAATATCTTAAAAAAAAGTATAAAAATATAATAGGTTTTTCTGATCATACTCTTGGGAGCGAAAGCGCTTGTGCTGCTGTTGCATTAGGAGCAAAAGTTTTTGAAAAGCATCTAACTCTAAATAAAAAAATGAAAGGACCAGACCACGCAGCATCATTAAATCCCGATGAAATGAAGGATTATATTTTTAAAGTCACAAACGCATTTAAATCATTAGGAAAAGTACAAAAAAAAATTATGCCTTGTGAAATCAACACAAGAAAAGCTTTCAAAAGATTCCTGGTCGCATCTAAAGATCTCAAAAAGGGATCAATACTCCATCAAAAACATTTCTTTTTTAAAAAAACAGTACATGGAATAAATGTAAATCTTGTAGATAAATTCATTGGTAGAAAAATGAAAAAAAAAATTAGAGTTAATGAAAACTTTAAGTGGAGTCACATTAAGTGAAAAGTAATTTTCAAGTTGTGGACACAAATAGCAAAATTTGGTCAGATACTTTTAAAAAATTAAAGCCCGAGCTTAAAGATATATTTTATAATCCAAAATTTATTGAAATTTTATCCAAACATTCTAATAACAAAAAAGAAAAAATTAAGTGTGCAATTTATACCGAAAAAAAAAATTTAATTATTTATCCATTCCTCGTAAGAAATTTGAATACTTTAATTAAACCGGCTTTTTACAGAAATTATAAGGATACAACAGGTATTTACGGAAGAAACTGGATAATTAATTCAAATAATATTAAAAAAGAAATTATTATAAAATTTGAAAGTAAACTTAAAGATTTTTTTTTAAAAAATAAAATTATTTGTTCATTTGATAGAGCGCACCCGTTTATTAATAATGACACATTTTTTAAAAAAAAAATTACAAAATCTGTGGGAAAATTTTTTTTCATAGATTTAAAAAAAGATTTAAAAGTTATATTTGCAGAGTTTAAAAAATCGCTTAGAAAAGAAATTAAAAAAGCACAAAAAAATAAAAATATAAAATTCGGTTACATAAAAAATTCAGCTGAAATACAGCAATTTTTCACGATCTATACAAAAACAATGAAAAATAAAAATGCAAAAAAGTTTTATTTTTTTAAAAGAAATTTTTTTCTTGATATTTTTAGTAAATTTAAAAATTCTTGCAAATTTTATTATATAAAAAAAAAGAACAGATTACTTTCTGTTGAGCTTGTTTTATACCATAAAAAGTATGCCCACTCTTATCTTGGAGGGACAACAGAGATTGGAAAGGGGCATTATGCTAATCAGCTCCTTAAATATAAAATCATTACTGACTTAAAAGATAAAAAAATAGAATATTATTTATTAGGTGCAGGTCAAAAAATCGATGATGGTGTTGCAAAATACAAAGAAGGCTTTTCAAATACATCATTTAAAAATAGTAGAATATTTTTCAACATCTGGGACAACAAAATTTTTTACAAATTGAAAAAAGATTTTAAAATTAATGATCTACAATTTAAAAACAAATTTCAGTTTTATGAAAGTTAAAGATAAAAATCAAGATCCAGCTAATGCTTGGGAAAAAATTTTCCAAAAGAAAAAAAAATGGGGAGAGTACCCATCTGAAGATTTAATAAAATTCTTTCATAAATTCTTTATTACTTCATTTTATAAAAAGAAAAGAATTAAAGTATTGGATTTAGGTTGCGGGCCTGGAAGAAATTTTTATTTTTTATCAAAAAACAAATTTCAAGTTTACGGTTGTGACTTTTCAGACACAGCTTTAAAAAAAGCTAAACAAAACATAGTAAAAAATAAATTAAAAAATATTAAACTTTTTAAAACCGATATTAGAAATCTTACCTTTAAAAAAAATTTCTTTGATTGTGTAATTGATGACTGTTCTAGTTATGCCTGCTCCTTTAATGAAACAAGAAAAATTTATGTCGATATTTCCAAAATTTTAAAAAAAAATGGACTTTTTTTTTCGACAACCTTTTCGACTAAATCCTGGGGAGATAAAACCGGTAAAAAGATAGGTTACAATTATTATCTAGCTAATTCAGGACCACATAAAAACGAAGGACCAACTCGATTTACGTCAAAAAAGGATATATTCAAACTTTTAAAAAGTTTATTTACATTAGTAAATTTAGAAAAAACAAGTACAACTTTTAATAATCAAAAACATAGTGTGAAGAAATGGATTATAATTTTAAAAAAAAAATAATATGAAAAAAATTATCTGTATAATCTGTGCTAGAAAAAACTCAAAAGGCATAAGAAACAAAAATATTTTAAAAATATTTGATAAAAGTTTAATTGAGCACACTCTTATTCAAGCGAAAAATTCTAAAATGTTTTATAAAATAATTGTTTCTTCAGACTCTACAAAAATTTTAAATATTTCAAAAAAATATTCAAATTTGTTAATTAAAAGGCCTGCAAGGCTTTCATCAAACAGAGCAGGTAAACTAGATGCAATAATACACGCTCTATATGCAGCAGAAAATAGATTTAATGAAAAATTTGATACAATTGTTGATCTAGATGTTACAGCTCCGTTGAGGAATATATACGATATAAAAAAATCAATAAAAACTTTTTTTAAAAAAAAATTAGATAACTTATTTAGTGTTTGTGAGTCCAGGAAAAATCCTTATTTTAATATGGTCGAAATTAAAAATAAAAAAATTTCACTAGTAAAAAAGATAAAAAATATTAATTATGTGAGAAGACAAAATACACCAAAAGTTTATGACGTAAATGCCTCAATTTATGTGTGGAAAAAAAAAATTTTAGAAAAAAAAATGTTTTTCAATAAAAATACAGGAATTTATTTAATGCCTTATGCCAGGTCTATAGACATTGATACTTTAGATGATTTAAACTTAGTAAAATTTTTTATGAAAAAAAAGACTTATAAAAATTAATGCAAAGTATAGATAAATTTTCATTAAAAAAAAAAACGATATTTGTTGTTGGTGGATCAGGTCAAATTGGATCTGAGGTGTGTAAGCTATTTTCAGAATTGAAGGGCAAAGTAATTAATTTAGATATAACTAAAAACAAGAAACAAAAGAAAAATGTATCTTTTTTTAAAATTGATGTAGCAAATTCATCAAATATTGAAAAAAATTTAAAAGCCGCAATAAAAGAATATGGTTGCCCAAATGTATTCGTAAATTGTTCTTACCCTTATGATTCTAATTGGGGACAAACATCCTTTAAAGACGTGAATATGAATACAATTAATTCAAATATAAAGTTACATTTAAATAGTTATATTTGGCTTGCAAGATTAATTGCTGAGCAAATGCTCATTAAAAAAATAAAAGGAAGCATTATTCAATTTGGATCAACTTATGGTGTAGTAGGCCAAATTACAGATATATATGATGGCACTCACATTAAAGAGAATATGATTTATTCTGCTATTAAAGGAGGAATAATTAATAATTCAAGGCAAATGAGTTCACATTATGGAAAATTTGGGATAAGGGTAAATACTATTTGTCCAGGAGGCGTTCTAGGATATGTAGCTGGTCAAAGTAACAAAATCCCTGAAAAATTTTTAAAAAGATATATTAGCAGAACTCCTCTAAAAAGATTTGCGAAAGCACAGGAGATTGCATACGCTACAGCCTTTTTATCTTCCGATGCTTCATCATATATTACCGGCACTACTTTTATGGTCGATGGCGGCTGGACAGCTATTTAATGAAAATTGCAATAATTGGCTTTGGATCAATAGGACAAAGACATTTTAGAATTTTGTCTAAAATTTATGATCCTAAAAATATTTTTGTTTTAACAAAACAAAATATTAAAATTAAAAATAAATTAAAGAATTTAAATGATATTATAAAACTAAATCCAGATTATATTATAATTTGTTCTGAAAACTATAAACATTATAATCAACTAAAATTTTTAGAAAAAAATTTATATGGAAAGAAAATTTTGGTTGAAAAACCTCTTTTTCATAAAAATTTAAAATTAAAAATCGTAAGGAATAAAGTATATGTTGGTTATAATTTAAGGTTTCACCCACTTTTGATTAAACTTAGAGAAATTTTAAAAAATAAAAAAATTATTGATTTTAAAGTCATTACAAATTCTTACCTTCCTAATTGGAGAAAAAATATAGTTTACTCAAAAAATTTTACAGCATTTAAAGAAAAAGGAGGGGGTATAATTCTAGATTTAAGTCATGAAATTGATATTCTAACTTGGTTTGAAAAAAAAATTAAATTTTTTTACTCTTCATATTCTAAGCTTTCTAATTTAAAAATGAATACTGAGGATAATCTTAAGTTAATAGGAAAATTTAAAAATTCAAATTTTTATTTAGATCTTAATTATTTTTCAAGAAATGAGCTTAGATATTTCTTTATTGATACTAACAATTTATCAATAAATTTAGATTTAATGAGAAATAATTTAATAATTTCTAATGATAAAAAAAAGAAAATTATTAAAGTTAAAATTAATAGAAACACTACATATATAAAAATGCACAATGCAATTTTGAGAAATAAGGATAAGAGTCTCTTATGTACTTACAAAGAAGGAACACGAGTAATGAAATTAATTCATCAAATT
>MDTG01114035.1_pt1 | contig 21338 bp, 19 predicted proteins | sample 811421 | NCBI WGS metagenome assembly MDTG01 (sample SAMN05326645, study PRJNA326480) | marine metagenome | isolation source: seawater | place: Pacific Ocean: South East | collected 2011 | reverse complement strand
GGTCATGAGCCCACCGCCACCCACCCCGAAGATCTGGTTCACGAACCCGGCGAAGGCATCCGCCCCCTCGCTCTGGGCGGTGTTCTGGATGCCGGTGACAAACTCGCTGGTGAAGACGAAGTAGAACTGGTGGATCATGCTGACCGGCACGGCGATCAGGAACAGCGTCAGCAGCGGCTGGAAGCGTATCTCGCCCAACGCTTCCGCCCAGGCGAGCTTGCTGCCTTCGTTCCGTGAAGGCGGGGTGCTCGGAAGGGTGAAGCAGAAGATGCCCATGAGGACGCCGAGGCCGGCGCTGAGATTGAAGGCGAAGATGCGTCCGGCATCCTGAGCCGCCTTGATCTCCTCGAGCGTGCCGTCCACCGGCGTGCAGGCCCGAAGCAGGTACTGGCCGACGAGGATGCCGGCCACAATCCAGCCCACCGTGCCCCACAACCGGACGACACCGAAGTCGCGGTCCCGATCGGGCATGTGATGGAAGGCCAGCGAGTTGGTCAGGGCGATGGTCGGCGCGTACACGAAACCGTAGACGCCGGACATGATCGCGAAGGGGACGAACGAGTCGATCTGCCCCAGACTGTAGATGAGCACCGCGCCGATGAGGTGACTGATGCCCAGCAGCTTCTCCGTCGCAATCATGCGGTCGGCAAGCTGACCGGCGATGAACGGACCGAAGATCGCACCCACCGCTCCGGCGGAAAAACAGATGCCCGTCTCCTCCAGAGAGAAACCACGGTACCCCAGCAGGAACGGGTAGAGGAGGGGAAGCCAGGCCCCCCAGATCGCGTACTGAAGGAACATCATGAAGGACAGGCGGCTGCCCAGTCCCAGGCCCATGCGTGGTGCGGCGGTGGCGTTCATGCGTCGGTGCTCCGTGATACCTCTACGGAATCACAGCATATCGACCAACGTGGGATGGGATGGACCGGCCAAACGACGGCGGCCGGGACGAAGTCCCGGCCGCTTGGAACGGCGATCCCACCATGGCGTGTCGCCGTCCTGTGATTCGTTGGGTTGTGGACGAGGTGTGCCCGCCGTCACATTGTTCGCGGGGAGATCCGCGCGGGTTGCATTTGGCTGGAAATGCCGCCCGGTTTTCGGACGCGTCCCGCCTGAAGGCCCCTCCAGCAGCCAAGAGCACCAAATCTCACCGAAAATCGTCTCCTCCTGTGAGATCCACCCTCCGGCGGACGCAGTACGGGTGAAGGGGATGACTCCTCCCCTTCACGCCCCCCCTCGGGGCGTCCAACGAACCACCCGGGGCTGCATCCCCGACACGATCTCTCATCCCTTGCGCGTGGGCGCCTCCTGGAACGGTTCCGGGAGGTCGCTCAATTTCGGAACGACCGTTTTACCCCCCGCTAGACTGCTGGCATGAAGATTCATGCCGACCTCCGCAGCGACACCATCACACTGCCCACCGATGCGATGAAACAGGCCATGGTCGAAGCCGAACTGGGCGACGACGTCCTCGGCGACGAGCCCACCGTGCTCGCGCTGCAGGACCGCGTTGCCGATCTGTTCGGAAAGGAAGCCGCGTGCTTCGTGCCGTCCGGCACCATGGCGAACCAGGCTGCGATACGCGTCCACACGGATCCGGGCGATGAGATCATCACCCATCGGCAGAGCCACATCTATCTGTACGAATCCGGGGCGTGGGCGGCCATCTCCGGCTGCTCGATTCGGCTGCTGGAGGGCGAAGGCGGGCAGTTCGACCCGGAGGATGTCGACGCCGCCGTCCAGCACGACGACGCCCACTATCCCCGATCCGGACTGCTGGTGGCGGAGAACACCCACAATCGCGGCGGCGGAACCATCTGGCCGCTGGAACGCCTTCGCTCGGTCACGGATGCCGCTCGCCGCCATGGCCTGCGTTGCCATCTCGACGGCGCTCGCATCTGGAATGCCTGCGCAGCGAGCGGCGTTTCACCCGCGGACTACGCAGCGTGCTTCGACACGGTGTCCGCCTGCTTCTCCAAGGGCCTCGGCTGTCCGGTCGGATCCATCGTGGTCGGCGATCGGGACGCGATCCATCAAGTGCACCGGGTCCGCAAGCTGCTGGGCGGCACCATGCGTCAGAGCGGAATGCTCGCCGGTGCCTGCCTGTACGCCCTCGATCACCACTGCGAACGACTGGCCGACGACCATCGGCGTGCCCGCCGTCTGGCGGAGGGCATCGGGACCATTCCCGGGCTCACGCTGTCGTCCACTCCGGTGGAGACGAACATCGTCATCTTCGACGTTCCGGGATGCGCCGAGGCGTTCTCGAACCGCCTGACCGACGCCGGCATCCGAATGTTCTCGATCGGGCCGTCGACGATGCGTGCCGTGCTCAACCTGATGGTGGACGACGACGGCATCGAACGCACCATCGAGGTCCTGCAGGAACTCGCCCGCCCGTGAGACGCGCGGGACCCATCGGCTACCATGGGACCCCGGAACCCCGGAGACCATCGACGTGCCCAACTACCTGACCGACATCCCTCCCGGCCCGAATCCGCCCGAGATCCTCAACGCGGTCATCGAAATTCCTTCCGGCTCCAGCAACAAGTACGAGTACGACAAGCAGCTCGACGTCTTCAGGCTGGATCGAACGCTCCATTCTCCGGTGCACTACCCCGGCGCCTACGGCTTCATCCCGGGCACGCACGCGGAGGACGGCGATCCGCTCGACGTCCTGGTCCTGCTCGACGGCTACTGCTTCACCGGCGCGGTGCTCGAGATCCGACCCCTGGGCGTACTCGGTATGCGCGACGAGAAGGGACCCGACCACAAGATCCTCGCGGTCCCCACCACCGATCCGCGGCGGGACGAGATGACGGACCTCGAGCATCTTCCGAGGCACGTGCTGCGGGAAGTGGACTACTTCTTCCACATCTACAAGGATCTGGAAGGGAAGCACGCGGACACCTACGGCTGGGAGAGCCGGACCGACGCCCACCGGGTCATCGAGCAGAGCATCCTTGCGTTCGGAGACCGTTCGCAGGTCTGACCCGCTCGGGAACCTCAGTCCCAGCTGCCGCCGCGTCCCTTCTTGATGTCGCCGCGCTGACGCTTGGTCTTGAGCCGCCGCTCCTTCGAGGCCTTGGTGGCCCGGGTGGGTCTCCGCTTCTTCTGGGGAGTCAGGGCCGTCCGCAGCAGCTCGACGAAGCGTTCCTGCACAGCCCGTCGATTGGCGAGCTGCGTGCGATGCTTGCGGGACGTGATGCGAAGCACACCGTCGGACGTGATCCGGGAAGCCAGCACTTCGCGTATCCGATCACGCTGCTCCGGACGCAACGACGCCGACTGGGCCACGTCGAAGCAGAGGGTGACGCAGGTCTCGACCTTGTTGACGTTCTGTCCACCGGGACCCGTGCCACGCGTGCATTCCATGCGCAACTCGCTCTCGGGTATCTGCAGGGATCGGGTGATCTCGATCATGCGGGCTCAGTCTCGAATCGTCACGAATCGGAAACGGTCGGCAGGCCGCCGGGGAAATCCACGGTCGTCGTCGGGAAGGCGAAGTCCGCACCGTGTCCGGCGACGATCCGTCCGCAGGCCAGCAGCAGATCCTGCTGCAGGGCGAAGAAGTCCGAGCCGCCAAGCCCTTCGACGGCGAAGCACAGCACGTTGATGTCCAGGGTGGAGGCGCCGTAGGCAGCCAGATTCACCCTGATGGTGGCATCGGAATCAATCTGCTCGTGCCCGGCCAGCAGTTCCAGCATGTCCTTGATGACCGGTTCGACCTTGTCGAAGTCCTCGTAGCGAAGACCGGCGGTGAAATTGATCCGCCGCTGATGGCGATGATCGAGATTCTTGATCGGGTTCACCAGAAACATCGAGTTCGGAATGATGTACGGCACCGTGTCCCAGCCACGCACCTTCGACTGGTACAGGCCGATCTCCTCCACGCTGCCCTGGATGTTCTTGCCGAAGAGCTCGATGCCGTCTCCGATCTTGAAGGGACGACTGAAGAGGATCATCAACCCACCGAAAAGGTTCTTGAAGACGTCCTGAAACGCGAAGGTCAGTGCGAAACTGCTGGCTCCGCCGAGAGTGACGATGGCGGTCATGTTGACCCCGTACGTCTGCAGGGCGATGAGCAGCACTCCCAGCCAGACGAGCACGATCAGGAAGTTGGAGACCGCATTGACGATCGTCACATCGAGATGTTCCTCGTCCCCCCGCGGCTCCAGCAGAAGCTGTTCGTAGGCCCGGACGGACCGGGCGACGAACCATCCGATCATCAGCAGCACCAGTCCGGTCCGCACCTGACCGATGCGGACGACGGCCAGACTCTCGAGCCGCCTGGAGGGATCCGGCTCGATGAACATCTGGATCGACATCGACAGGGCGACGATCCAGATGGTGAAGCCAAGAGGCCGACCCAGACTCGATGCGATGACCGCCGACCAGCGGAAGCCGCCGCGATTCATTCGCGATGCGAATCGGGAGAGGGTCCAGGCCTGAACAACGTTCAGAATGATCGCAACCAGAAGCACGATGCCGATCGGAAGCAGCATCTCGTCCCGGGCGTCCAGAAAGGCGACCACGTGGTCCCACCACGACTCGGATGCCGGGGCCGCGGCGGTGTCGGTGGATGATGCGGGGTTCGTTGTATCATTCATGACTGTTCAGGATACGACACCTCTTTCACCCCGTCCAAGATGCACCGGATCCCCTACATGAGACCACTTCTGCCGCTGCTGCTCCTGCTGTCGTGCTGCATGCAGGCCCATGGACTGGAACCGCAGTCGGACGTCGAGACCTCGAAGGCCGATGGAACGCATCTGATCGTCGGCACGAAGTCGTCGCCCCCCATCGCCTTCAAGGGTCCGGACGGGGAGTGGACGGGGCTCGCCATCGAGATGTGGCGCAAGATCGCACTGCAACTGGACTACACCAGTGAGATCAGGGAGTTCGACGACCTCCCCTCTCTCCTCAAGGCGGTCGAGAGCAAGCAGGTCGACATCGCCGCAACCGCAATCACCATGACCGCGGCACGCGACGCCTTCATGGACTTCTCGCACACCTTCGCGCCGGCGAATCTCGGCATCGCCGTCCTTCCCCAGCATCGTCCCGGATGGTGGGATGCCGTCGCTCGGATCTTCTCCTGGGACTTCGCACAGGCCATGCTCTCGCTGACGGTGCTGCTGCTCATCACCGGATTCATCCTGTGGATGGTCGAGCGGCGACGAAACGCGGAGCAGTTCGGGGGCCCCAGCCACAAGGGAATCGGCGCCGCCTTCTGGTGGTCCGCGGTCACCATGACCACGGTCGGCTACGGCGACAAGGCCCCCATCACCCCGGCGGGCCGGATGATCGCCCTGCTCTGGATGTTCGCCTCCGTCATGGTGATCTCCGGATTCACCGGCGCGATCGCATCGTCCCTGACCGTCGGGCAGCTGCAACCGGCGATCACCAGTCCGGCCCAGCTCCCCTACGTCACCGTGGGAACGCTCGCCGACTCGACGGCTGCGAACTGGCTGGACGAGCATCTGATCACCTACACGGCCTACTCTTCCACGGAGGCCGGACTGGAGGCGCTGGCCAGCCGTCGGATCGAAGCCTTCGTGAACGACGATCTCGTCATCCGCTACAACGTGAGGAAGAAGTATGCCGACCGGATACTGGTCCTCACCGATACCTTCGATCCGGGGTTCTACGCCCTGGGCATGCCGCTCGACAGCGAACGTCTGAAGCCGATCGACATCGCGCTGCTGCGGGTCCTCGACACGCCGGAGTGGGAGACCCTCTGGCGACAGTACATCGGACCCTGACCGATGCATGCGATCCTGCTGACACTGCTGCTCTGCATCGCCACGGAACCGACCGCCGAGGCGCTCCCCGCCCACGACTGCGAGCGCATCGCACTGATCGGTGCCAGCGTGACCTGGGGGGCCGGGAATTTCGTCGAGGTGCCGCTGGCTTCGCACACGCACCGTGAACCCGTGGATCTCGCCGACGTCCTCGCCGCCACGCTGACCTGCGACCACGAAATCGTGAAGTCCGGTGGCGACCTCGGCTTCTTTCGCAACCCGGTTGCCAGCGGCGCCGCGCAGGCCGACGAAGCCGCCGCCACGAAGCCGACCCTGGTGCTCGCGCTCGACTTCCTCTTCTGGTACGGATACGGATCACGCGGCGTCGACGGCCGGGCGCATGACGGAGACCGCTCGCGGGTGAAGCTGCTGGAACGCGGACTGAAGGAGCTCGATCGTTTCGAGTGCCCCATCCTCGTCTTCGACTACCCCGACATGTCACCGGCGGCCGGAATCATTCTCAGCCACGCACAGATTCCGGGCCCCGCGGAGCGGAAGGCCCTCAACGATCGGCTGCGCAACTGGGCGGACGAACGGTCCAACGTCACCGTGCTGCCGTTGTCCCGCACCGTCGATGCCATTCGCACCGATGCCGGATTCTCGATCGACGACCTGTCCTGGCCGGCCGGTACCGCGGATCGGTTCATCCTTCCGGACCAGCTCCATCCCACGACGGACGGAACCATTGCCCTGGCCCAGATGGCGATCCGGGCGTTGGACGCGAAATCGGACCGCATCGATGCCACCGACTACCACCGGAACCCCGAGGCCGTCCGGAACGAACTCGAGGACCGCATGGTCCGCGAGGCCCGCGAAGCCGGCATGGCGGTGCAGGATGAATCCACACCGCAGAACTCGGATACGGATTGACCCCCTGTCCGCTCGCGACCTTTCCGGAATGGTACGAATCCATGTCGCGTGCACCATGGAACCGAACCAACCGGCATATCATGCCCCACGATGACCAATCAGCCTCCTGAACCCCGACGTGACTGGAAGTCGATTCTCACCGCGCTGGGACCCGCCGGCCTGCTCGGAATCCTGTGGGCCACGCTTCCTGCGATTCTGGGGATCACCCTGCTCTTCCTGATCGGACCCGCCGCCGCAGGGCTCGAGTCTCTCGGGCAATGGGGCATCGTGGTCTACGCATTGGTGTTCATGGCGACTTCGGGCCTGGGCGTCCTGCCCACCTTCGCCCAGGCCGTGCTGGGCGGCTGGGTCTTCGGACTTCCCATGGGGCTGTTGGCCGCCCTGGCCGGGTTCACCGGCGGTTCACTGATCGGCTACGGGCTGTCCAGAATCGTGTCGCGCGATCGCGTGGATGCGCTCATTGCCGAGCACCGGCGGGCTCAGGTCGTACGCGATGCCCTGATCGGACGGGGGTTCTGGTCCACGACCGGCATCCTGACCCTGCTGCGGATACCTCCCAACTCCCCCTTCGCTCTCATGAACCTCGTGATGGCCAGTTGCAAGGTCCGACTTGTCCCCTACGCCATTGCAGTGGTGGTCGGAATGACACCGAGAACCGCGTTGTTCGTCGGCACCGCGGCCGCGGCGGCCTCCACCGGCGCGGTGGACATCCAGACGTTCGTGACCGAAGGAAAGGGCGGCATGGTGATGGTGCTGGGCATCGTGCTTCTGGTCGCGGCTCTCGCGGTGATCGGGTGGGTGTCCGATCGCGCCCTCAAGCGGGTCGGCCTCGACGGTTCGGACCACTCGGAATCGTGAACGGCATGACGCCTGCTCCAGTGCGCATGGCCTCCATCCGGACCTAGCCGCAGTCGCCCCACGCGCCCACCACGTGCAGGAGTTCCTCGACCCCGACCAGCATGTCACCATCGACGTCGATGGAGTGGTTCATCGAACCCCATGCCGACAGCACGGCCAGCAGATCGTCGACCCCGACGCGTGCATCACCGTCGAGGTCGGCGGGACAGTCGTCGTGCGATCCTCCGTGATCCCCACCCGCCCCGTCGATGTGGACATGCATGCCGTTGAGCTCGGCGTCGACGAAGGACGGCGGCCACGTGCCGCTGGCGACGAAGCTGAAGTTCACCGAGGACCCCGGATCCAGATAGCCGTTCCACGACTCGTTTCGAATCAGGAACCCCCCGGTATCCTCCTCCAGCACCGCATTCCAGATGGAAGTGACCTCCGGCCCCTGTGCGTAGGTCAGGCTCCAATCCAGCATGGGCAGATCGCCCATGGAGTTGGTGATCGTCATGCGGGCCTGGTACCCGCTTTCCCATTCGCTTTCGAGTTCGATGACCACCGAATCGGGCCCCTGCATCCCGCCATCGCACGCCGCATCGGCACAAAGCGATCCGCTTCCGCTGTAGTCCCCTCCTTCGGCATTGCAGACGGACTCCGAGACGAGCCGACATCCCTCGTCGATGCAGCACGCACCGATCGGTTCCGAATCGTCCGCACCGAAGATCACGTCGCACACGGAATAGAAGCCTTCGCCGACCGGATCGATGCGCTGCCAGACGACGTAGAGCGCATGACGGCCGGACCGCTCCGGCAGGACGGTTTCAAAACGGTACTCGAGGCCGACCAACGACACGGGACCGAGCTCGAGCTCCACCATCTGGTCCCAGTTGAGCGGCTCGGATGAATTCCAATCCTCCGTCGTGATCCAGGCCCGGAACACGCTCGGATTGTGCGGAGTCGTCGCGTACCAGATCAGTTCTCGGGGACCGGCCTGGACCGGAGTCGCCGGCCAGTCGGATCGGATCTCATCCAGACAGTCGTACTTGTCGTTGTCGGCCGAAGCCAGCCGGCCGTCGGGAATGAACTGCGCATACGGAACGTTCGATTGAAAATCGGAATTGCCCGGGAAGAAGTTCACCAGCTCGTTCCAGTCGTAGAAGGCCTGAGTCCCGCAGTGTTCGACCGCGGCTTGCGCCGCTTCGGTATCGGGGCTCCCCGGACCTTCCAGATAGATCGAGTAGACCCGACTCACCGGGTCCTTCATCGAACCGTGCCCCAGCACCGCCGTGGTCGGCAGGACGACCGTCGTGAGTAGCCATGCGGCTTTGCATCTCATGCCCTTCTCCTTCTTGCTGAAGCACCGGATCACGCCCGCTGTATTTCCAACCCCGAGATACGCGGAACACGCTCGATCCGATTCGGACAATCCGAAAAATCATTTCATTCAATGATTGATGTGATCGTCGTTCGGTCTGGCCGGAGGTCATTGAGACAAAGGTGAGAACGAGTCTCCATTGAAGAGATGCGATTTCGCTTTTCATCTAGTTCACGTCGCAAGGGCATTGCATACTTCCGCATCTCCAATGCACCCCCGAGGACGAAACACCCATGACCTACGCCATCCTGGTTGCGGCTCTGTGCATGCAGAGCGGCAACCTCGTCGACAACGGAACCTTTTCGGAAACACTGGAACGCTGGATCACAACCGGTGACGCATCCCTTTCCGCGGACGGGTACGGGAACACCACCGGACTGAAACTGGTGCCGGCTCCGGGGATCACGGCCGAGGCTCTGCAGCGCATCGAAGGACTCCAGCCGCGACAGCGCTATACGATCATGGCCAAGGTACGCACCTCGAATCGCCTGTGCCCGCCGATCCTGGCCGTTCGCAACGGTGCCCAGATCGACAAGGCGTGCGGCTACACCAGCATCGAGGAGGAGGGACGGTGGGTCGAGGAACGGTTCGAGTTCTTTACCGATGACGATTCCACCGGGGTCGATCTGGTGCTTCAGGCGTGGAAGTCCGATGAGCTCGCCGTGATCGACGTCGATGAGGTCAGGCTGCTTCCGGGTCGGCAACCGGCCCCGTCACCCGAACCATGGCAGCAACCCTTCTCCGGTCCGCCGGCGGTCACCGTGCAACCACAAGCCGGCGACAACATGGTCGTCAACGGCGCATTCTCCGCCGCCACCCCATCACCATGGGTGCCGGGCATCGAGGCGGAAGTACGCGACTCGGACGCCGGGCCCGCCATGCGACTCCGGTCCACGGCGGACACCTCCCGTGCCAGACAGGCGATCGATCTCGCACTCGCTCCGAACACGTCCTACCGGATCAGTGCGAGGGCCAAAGTCGACCCCGGAGTGATTGCCTCCATGTATCTCGTCGGCTCGGGCGACTTCCTCGCCACCACACCGATCGATTCCACCGAATGGTCGACCGTCCATCTCGATTTCACCACCGGCGACAACTGGGTCTCGAACCTGAAACTGACACTCGAGAACTGGAAGAACCAACCGGGCTCCGCATGGTTCACCGACATCACCATGATCGCAGCGGGCACGGAATGGTCCCCCACCACCGACCACACACCGCAGATCGTGGACGGCTTCGTCGAAACGTTCGAGAGCGGTCGACTCGACCGCGAACGATGGCTCATCTCCAGCAAGTCATGGGGCGGGGACAACGGTGGAGTGAGCCCCCTGAACTGCTCGCTGGTCCACGACACCGATGACGGGACGCCCATCATCGCATTGCGGCTGCAGGCCAACGGCGACCGGTACGACGGTCCGATCGAACACGAGGGACGGCGGACGAGGGTCGGGGCCGCCATCGCCACGCGGCAGTACTACGCCTCCGCCCGCTACGAAGTGCGAGCGAAGGTCGCTCCGGAACTCGGCGTGGTCACCGCATTCTGGCCCTTCCACTACATCGACTACTACCCCGGCGAAGCCGGCCATTGGCACGAACCGAACCCACGCAGGAACACGGAGATCGACTGGGAGTTTCCCACCGATCTCCGGGGCAACGAAGCCGAAGCGGAGGCGGCTGGCATCGATCCCCACGAAATCGCGTTCACGAACGCACGATCCAACAGTTGGGGGGGACAGTTCGGTGGAGAAGGAGGAGAGCACAAGGGGCGCCGGATCCTTCGCAATGCATACGGAGACATCGTCGACATTGCGCAGGACGCCCGTGCAGGCATCTACCACGACTACGCCATCGAGTGGCACAGCGGCAGCGACCTCGGTGACAACGGGGACACCCGCGACGAACGGGGCTGCGTGCGCTGGTATTTCGACGATGTGCTGATCGACGAACTCTACGACGTCGAGTTCGGACAGGGCAATGTTCCCTATCGGGCCGCCCGATTCTGGATCGGAGCCTGGTTCCCCGCCGCCGGCTATCTCGACGAGACCGGATGGGGAGGAACGCCCGACTTCGACGAGACCGAGCTCCTGATCGCATCCGTCTCGATCACCCCGTTCAACGAACCGCGTGACGAATGGGTGGCGGAGACGGTACCGAACCTCGCCTGGGCCACGCCGGATGCGTACCCGGTACCGCTGCCCCTGGAACCATGCCCTGCCGACCTCAACGCCAGCAACCGGGTGGATGTGGCGGATCTCCTCGCCGTGCTGACCTGGTGGAATTCCGCCAATCCGATCGCGGACATCGACGGCGACGGCGTCGTGAACACGAACGATCTCCTTCGCGTCATCGGTGACTGGGGCCCGTGCGGGCGGTGACGAACTACTTCTTCATCGGCGGGGCCGGGCCGTCGAAACTCACGACACCCGGTCCGAAGGTCACGATCAGCAGCAGTCCCCCCATGAGTCCCAGATTCTTCATGAAGTGGATGAAGTCCGCTTCGTCACCCGTGGGAGGATGGAAGATGATGGTGGTGGGAATCAGGAAAAGGATCAGCAGCACCGCTCCCCAGCGGGCCTTGATTCCCAGGATCACGGCGATGCTGCCCAGGAGAAGAAAGACGATCGCTCCGAGCAGGAGGACATGCGGAACGACTATTCCGTGATCGGACCGCATCATCTCCGCCGTGGATTCGAACGTACGGATGCTCTTGATCGCCGACCAGAGAAAGATCGAGGCGAGCAGTATTCGGCCTACCAGTGGTATCAATGCCTGCATGAATCGGCGCTCCCGTACCGATCGCCTATCGGCATGTCCCGTGACGGGGCTGCAGACATCATTCGTCGGCGAGCACCGATTCCTCGAAGACGGCCTTTCCGTCCTGGTATTCATCCGGATTATCGGGGAATCTGGCCTGCAGATCCGTCTTGAGATCCACGTACTGCTTCAGCAGGTCCGTGTCCGACCGGAGTCGGTCACGGAGGAAGATCGTTCGGGCCCAATGCTCCGAATCGAGCTGGAACAGCTCCAGATTCACCATGCAGCGTCTGTCCACGGAACGTGTGAAGTGCCGTCGGCCCGGAACGCCGTTCTCACCGTGGCATCGATACCCGATCTGCTTCAGAGGTTCGATCAGGGATCCGGAGTCACGCAGGTGCTCGATGCCCAGCAGAATGTCGATGATGGGTCGACTTCTGGATCCAGCAACACTGGTGCCACCGACATGCTCGATCCGCACCTCGAGCTCACTGCACATTTCAGCGATTCGACCGGCCTCTTCCTCGAAGAGCGCTGACCAGTGATCGGACCACTCCGCCAGTTGCACTTCACCAGGAACGAGTCCGATTCCCTGCCAGTGTTCCATATTCGTCATCACGCGGTGCGACTCCATGCTCACAACTGATCAGAGAATAGGGGTTTCGGGTGCACGACGCCAATGAACAACCGGGTATCCCGCTCGAGATACCCGGTTGAAGTTTGCCTATCAAGGACGACCGCCTCCACCACTGCCGCCGCCTCGGTCACCGCCGCCACGGCCACCGCGTCCGCCGCCGCCGTCGCCACGGCCACCACGGCCACCGCCGCGTGCCCCACCGGGTCCACCACCACGACCGCCGCGGCCGCCATTGGGACCGCCGTTCGGACGGTCGTTGCCGAATCTGGACCGCATCGCCCGTACCAGTGCCATGCGTTCTTCTTCATTCAGCTTGCCATCACCATCGGCATCGAACTCGGCAATGGCCTCTTCATTGTTGAAGTCGCCGAATCCTCCACGACCCTCACCACGTCCTCCACGACCGGCGATGGCCTGGAACTGCTCTTCACCGAGCAGCGTCTCCAGCCGATCCATGTACGTGCGATCGAGATCGCGTCGGGACTCCTCGACTTCGCGGATCGGATCATCCTCCTGGCCGCGCCGGCCCCAGTTCCAATCGTTGTCCACCCGACGCTGAAGGAACTCGAGTTCGCGAGGCTGCTCGTGCATGCGAACCGCCATCAGCATTCGTTCCAGCAGCGGCGTGGAGTCGATGCCGTAGGAGAGTTCGATGGCGTCCAACGCCTCGAGCAGTTCAGGGCTGATCTCCCCGATGTCCCGTGCCCGCTCGATTGCGCGGGTGACGCGCGAGGCGCGGTAGATCTGCGGATAGCCCGTTTCCAACGCCGCCGACCGGAACTCGACGGCCTGCTCGGACGGAAGCATCCCGGCCACGATCTCGATGTACTGATCGTTGGTGTCCCGTACGACCTTCTGAATCTGGAATCGACGCTTCATCATGTCCAGCGACTTCTCGTAGTCACGGGACTGCATCGCCTCGTACATGCCGAGCTGCCCGGACTCGTCGAACTGCTGCCGGTTCACGAGCGCTGCGTTCAGATCGATGCCGTAGTTCTCGAGCATGGAATCGATCTCGACCGTCGTCTCCGCGTCCAGATCCGGACGCATGTCCCGCAGGACGACGTACAGATCGACCGACTCACCGGACAGTCGCCCGAGTCGGAGCTGCTTGGAACGGCGGAGCACCCGGTCGAGTTCGGCGAGCTGTTCCAGCTGCTGTTCGACCAGGATCGCCTTGAGCTCCTCCTCCAGAGCCAGCCGAAGCTCAAGCTTCTGGGCCGCGAAGGTGCGAAGCACGGACAGCCCCAGGGCGGAGAGTTCCTGCATCTCGTCCGTCGCCTCGAACTGATCCCGCTGGGCGCGGTATTCCTCGATGTTCTGGCGAATGACGTTCTGAGCGTCCTCCATCTCCCGACGGATCTTCTGCATGCCCTGGTCCTGCTCGGGATCGCCGCCTTCCTCCTGGACCTGACGCTGCCGCTCCATCATCGTCCGACGCAGTTCACGTGTCTCGTTGCGGATCTCGCGCATCTGCTCGCGGATCATCTGCTGCTGCTCCTGCATTGCTTCGGTCGGCTCGGGACGGCTGGCGTCGATGTCCTCGAGGGACATCTCCAGCAGTTCGACGGCACTGCGGAACGAAGCGTCGTAGTCCTCGAAGATGAGACTCACGATTGGCTGCTGGTCCTCCTGGAGTTCCAGCACCTCGTTCAGGATCTGCAGATCGCTCATCATGTAGTCCGGACGGGTCATGAAGCGAAGCACTTCACGTGATCCCCCGCGACCACGGCCGCCACGTCCTTCGCGACCTTCACGCCCTTCGCGGCCCTGACGGGCTTCGCCTTCACGCTGCTCACGCTGATTCATGTACTCGCGCAACCTGCCCCGCTCCTCCTGGCTGAGCTTTCCGTCGCCGTCGGCGTCGAACCGTTCCAGCAGGGCTTGGCGTTCGTTGGGATCCATGCCGGGACGCTGCTGAGCCGTTCCCGGACTGGAGATCACGAGCAGGCTGAATGCCGCGCAGGCAAGAGCAAGGTTGGTACTGGGTCGGATCTGCATGATTCTCTCCTGGTAGCTGCAATGGCCGTTTGGACTGTTCATTCTACGGTCCGCCAGCCCATATCATCCCCACGGACGGCGATGATGCCTCAAGTCCCTCCGCAGGGCCCCGAACCACCCCCCCCCGATGGATATCGATCTGAAATCATGTCTCGAAGGTGATCTGGAGGCCTGGGACCGCTTCTGCGACCAGACCGCGGGGGTGGTCATGGCCGCGATCCTGCGTACGGCCGGTGCCCAACTGCAGGACCCGTCCCTGCCGGATGCCGAGGACATCCTTCAGGGGGTCTACCTCCGGCTCGTGAAGCATGATTTCAGGCTCCTGTCCACCTTTGATCCCGCCAAGGCATCACTGGTGACCTGGCTGACAATCATCGCTCGAAGCACCACCATCGATGCGTTGCGACGACGCAAGCCGCCCGTGCAGTCCATCCACGATGAACATGCCGTGGAGCCGGTGGCAGCCGCCACACCCCACGGTCACATCGAATCCGAGCCACTCGAGCGGATTGCCCCCCTTCATCTTCTCACCGAACGTCAGCAGCTGGTGATCGCACTCCTGTTCCGGGATCACCGGACGGTTTCGGAGGCCGCAGCAATCCTCGGAGTGGGTGAACAGACCATTCGAAGCACCAAGCACAAGGCCCTGGAACGCCTGCGGAAGGCGATGCCACCGCCAGACGCCCCCTCGGGCTGAAATCAGACACCTCGCGGGGATGCCCGCATCCTGAATGCCGTAGAACCAATGGAACGACACCATGACCGAAAAGCCGAACGAATCACACGAAGAGGTCGTACTCGCCCGATCCCAACTGGTCGAAAGCACCGGCCGGTCCGAAACGCTGGACTCGAACCTGCTGGCCGCATGGATTGACCGCACCATCGACGACAGGGATGCCGCGGCCATCGAACGCGCCCTTGCCTCGGACCCCGAACTTCGGAAGTTCGCCGCCGAACTCCGTACCGACGGCCCCCTGGAACGCGTGACGATCCCATCCGAGGTCCTGCGAACCCTGCACGCCATTCGACAGCCGGCTCCGCCGCTCGCATTCGGTGGGTCGGACCGCGGGCGATGGCTTGCCGCTGCAGCCGCGGTCGCGATCGCGGCTCTGGGATTCCTCGCTGGTCGCCAGTCCATCCATCAATCAACCTCCTCGAACGCCGACCTTCTGGCAACGGCGACCTTCGAGGTCTTCACCGACGAATCAAACGACGAACTGCACGATGAGTTTCTCGGCATCGAGCTCGGGGGCCCTGCACAATGACCAAGCAATCACTCCTGTTTCTGCTCATCTGCTCGGCGCTCTTCAACCTGTTCTTCGTGGCCGGTGCTCTGATGGGATGGGATGAAAGCTCGTCGCGAACCATGTCTCCCCGTGAAACACGTCTCGCACGGATTGCCGCCAAGCTCGAACTCACGTCCGAGCAGCAGGACGCATTCCAGGTCCTGCAGATCGAACACGAGGAAGAGGCCGAACTCCTCGGCGACCGTATCCGTGAAATCCGCACCCTCATCTCCACCGAGCTGAACAAGGAGAAGCCGGACTTGGACGCCGTCGATGCACTTGCTCGGGAGGAGACACGACTCCGCTCCGAGCGTCGGCACGCCAGCACGCTTCGCTTCGAGGAGTTTCTCCAGCATCTCGATCCGACCCAGCGAAGAGCACTGGGCGCCGAGATCCGAAGATCCGGGGGTGTCACCCGCGAAGAGCCCATGCAGCGCATGCTCAAGGACTTCGACGCGGATCAAAACGGCATCCTGGACGAACAGGAACGCAGGAACGCGGAATCACAGCACGAGCAGCGAAAGCAGGATCGACGTGAACGACGCGAGAAGCTCAGGCAGCGATTCGATTCCGACGGCGACGGGACCCTCTCGCCGGACGAACAGCGGGCGCTGCACGAGTTCATGAAGCAACAGCGGGACCAGCCTCCACGTCACCGAGCGCCCGGTCGTGGACGTGGAGGATCCGGCTCGCTCCCGGGCGAACCCGGTCCACGCATTCCCTGATCACCGTGACCGCCCGCCGCACTGCTCGTAGATGGCCATCGCCCCGGGCATGAGCTGGCGGAGGGCATCCAGGCGGCTGGAGGGATCGGGGTGCGTCGAAAGAAACTCGGGAGGTCGAGAGGCTCCACTGGAGGCCATTCGCTCCCAGACTCCGATCGCGGCTCGGGGGTCGTAGCAGGCACCGGCGGTCAGGAAGAGTCCGATTTCATCGGCTTCGGCTTCGTGCAAACGACTGAATGGCAGGGCCACACCGTACCGGGCTCCCACGCCCATCGCCCGCATCACCGTCTCACGCGTGGCGGGCTCCATGTCACCGAGTGCCGACGTGCCCGCGGTGATCGCCCCTTCCATCAGCAATGCCTGGCTGACCTGCTCGGCACTGTGCCGCGCGAGCACGTGCGCCACTTCGTGACCCATCACCACGGCCAGGCCGTCTTCATCCCGCGTCACGTCAAGCAGGCCGGTGTAGATCGCCACTTTGCCGCCGGGTGCAGCCCACGCGTTGATTCGATCGTCATCGATCAGGACAAATGTCCAGTCGTAGCGATCGGCGGGATTCGACGGATACAGTCGACGCGCCGAACGGAGGATTCGTTCGCCGACCTGCCGAACCAGGTCGGCATCGACACCATCATGAACGATGGTCGCATCCGCGGTTGCCATCTCGAAGGCTTCCTGACCCAGAGACTGCTCCTGCGAATGCGAAAGAATGTTCAACTGCGAGCGACCGGTCCCGACCACACGCTGACAAGCGGAAAGCAGAAGTCCAACGAGTACCAGATGGAGCAGATGACGAATCATGGTTCCGATTCTACTTTGATCGACACACTCCACTTGAAGATTTGGCACTTCTCAGGATCGCGAGCCGTTGCAATAAAAATTCAAGTTCATTCCCTGTCCCACCAGGGACATCTGTGCGGAACTGTGGCGCGAACGCAACCGCCCCCATGTTCCGCACGTACAAGTATCCGAAGAGGCGGCGCACGATCGCCGTGAGAGGAAATCAAACGAGGAGACTTCAGTTCAACCGGGCGGGGTGGACTGAACACCAAATCATGGGACAAAGACGACCATTTCCGGTGCTCCCGGGGATCATGCTGTTGCTCTGTGCACCGAACTGCCTGGGAAATCTCATCATCAATGGGGGGTTCGAGCAGTCGGAAGTCGACGGCACCTGGGCGATCTTCGATGCCATCCCGGGTTGGACGCTCGAAGCCGGCCCTTCGATCGAAATTCAACGCGGTGTCGGTGGCTGGACCGCATTTGAAGGCGAGCAGTGGCTTGAACTCGATTCAGATGAAAATGGCGGCGCCTGGTTCGAAGGCGAACTGGGCTCCAGCACCATTGCCCAGGATGTCGGAACCGTGGCCGGAGAACGCTACCGCCTCGGATTCGCCTTTTCCGCCCGACCGGGTGTGGCGGACAACCGTCTGCTGATCGAGTTCGACGGCGAAGTGGTGTTCGACGCAACCGCTTCCGGACTCGGACTGAACGACACCGCGTGGGAGTACTTCGAACTCGTGGTGACGGCTAGCAGTGACCTGACCTCTCTGAGACTGAGCGACCTCAGTGCATCCGACACGCTCGGAACCCTGGTCGATGCCGTGACGCTCACCGCCCTTCCGGGTCCGGCGGCAATGGGAATCATTCCCGTGTACGCCCTTCTTGCAGGACCACGCCGACGAAGGCGATGGACTCTGGTCTGACGAAATTGCAATTCCTGACACCCCGTCCGACCACAAACGGTGACGAGGGCCGGCTCCATGGAGTCGGTCCTCGTCACGTTGTCCGGGCACGACCCACCCAGTCGCTGTGACGTCGGCGGTGTCGGCGGGAGATCACTTCGCACAACATCGGCATCGTGCGGCTAGAATGAGTCGCATGAAGCCGATTGGAACCATCCTTGGAGTAGTCGCATTGATCGTCGCCACGGGATGCGAGGTCAATCGGGCCGACGACACCGGAATCTCCACGTCGACACAACTTCCCACGAATGCGGCAATCTCGATTCCGGGCCCCTATTCCATCGCCCCCGACGGAAGTGTGATCTACACATCCGTACCCCGGCCGAACGGACATCTCCTCGGCACCCGGAGCCAGAAGGGCCTGACGGGGGCAGAGGTCCTTCCGTGGATCGAACGCACCTCCCGGAACATGGGTGGGAACCGGGTCTACGTTCGAAGCATCATCGGTCCGTACCTGATCGATCCCGACTACGCCGCCAACAGCGAACGTCCCAACTTGTACGACGTCGTCATCGAAGTCTGGGAACCCAGAGCCGATACCCACGATCACTCGTAGTCGAGCCGGAACGTCCAGCCACCCCGCCCCCGATCCCACCACACCATGAAGTTGCGTGGTTCAAGCCCCGACGTTCCGATGTTCCATGGCCGCTTGACACCCCCCCCGGTGACGGGCCGGCCGCGGTTGTCCGCCAGCATGAACTCGGGTCCGTTCTCCCCCCCATCGGATCCAGGTACACGGTAGATCGAGGCGTCATCCGCACGCATGGTCCGCGGGGTCTCGAACAGCCGGGATGTGAACTCGAAGGAACGATTCTGCAGCTGCTGCTTGAGGATCTGCAGCGACCCGGGGAAGACACCTTCGTCGGCCAGCGACCGCATGCCGACGGCGAGAAATTCCAATCGCCGGATGGTCCCTCGGTAGTCGGTGGGACGAATCGCATCGAGGTACCTGAGGAATTCTTCCTGGATCTCGGACCATGAATCGACACCGAAAGACGATCGAAATGCCACCGACCATTCCTGGCCCCGATTCAACTGCTCGAGAAAGGTCAGGAACTGGTTCTGCCAGCGTCCCTCGCGGGCGTACAGGAAGAAGTGGACCAGCCCCCAGGCCTGGGTGTACTGCAGTGCGGCCGAACCCGTGCGTACGGACCTCCCCCATTCCGCCGAATCGATCTCGAAGAACGAATCGAAGGGAAGCAGCGCATTGCCGTCTCGGGCACGATGCAACATGGCGATGCTGGCAGCCGGAACCTCGCCCAGCACGACTCGGCCATCCACTACGACGGCATGCTCGAAGAGTTCGGCCAAGCCCTCGTTGGCCCAGAGCGGAAGATCGGGAAACAGTTCGGCGGCGAACTGGTGAAATCCTTCGTGCTGCAGAACCGATCGCACCCGATCGAGTCCCTGCTCTCCTTTCCAGGTGAGCACCGCACGCTTGGAACCGCGAATCACGAACATGCCTCCCGATCCGGTCCCATCGACCGACCAGTCGTTCCGGAGCGCAGCAAGGTAGGCTTCCTGTGACCGGAAGACGTATACGTCCATGGGTGAGGCGGACGGCATTCGAAGTCCACTGAACAGGTCCCGATACGCCCCGTTCATGACCTCCAGATGAGCACTCAGGGAACGCGCCTGATCCTCGGGAAGATCGGTATGCAGGCGATACGAATCAGTGCCGAGGATTCGAAGTCCAACAGGGGCCTCCGGAGCATCCGCGACTCCCAACCAGATCCCCAGAGCAATCAGCAGGACGTTGAGCATGATCCCAACAGCCTATCGCTCCTCCCGTGCCGGGAATGCCCGTAACACCCGATGCATGGGCTTCGACCCGGAGAAAATTGTGGATAACTCCATCGGGCCACGCAGATCGCCCTTCGTGCCCCCTTCCGTGGATCAGGTGATTTCACACTTGGTGCGAAAGGGCCCGGTTGCTAGCATGGTGAAATGATGGCGATGGTGGGAGGCTTCGCAGCCTTTGTCGCTTGAGCCCCGGCTTCGGCCGGGACCGTGGGTGAGGGACCCTATTTCCCGCTGAACCATGGACCGAATCGGTTTTCAAGGCCGCTCGTGATGCTCTTCAACTCCACCATCCTGCCATCGACAACGGGTCGATCGGAGTACGTTTCCTCTTTCGTGTTCCGATCCAGTCCGGGGGGACTGAAAGCAGAAATGCCGCCGTACTCTTCGCTTCGCACACGGCGGCATTTCTTTTTTTCCCTGCTGATCACAGCAGCGGTGGCCTGGCTCGGCGGATGTACATCGTCCCCCGAACGACTCACCTCTCCCACGATCATCGTAGACGGCGATTTCAACGACTGGACCACGATCTCCGATGCTGGCGATCTGGTCGCGGTCTCGAATGGGCGACACCTGTGGATTCGCCTCCGGCTGGATGCCGAGCCGGTCAGCCTGCAGAATCTCGACGAACCATGGACGCTCGAGATCGACTTTGATGATGAGCGGACTGACGACCTGCGGATCATCTTCAGTCCGTCGCGATCCGGACGGGGGGTCGGTTACCAGTCGATTCGCAACGGCAACCCGATCGACGGATCACCGTACGACGTCGGATTCCTCTTTGCGCCGACGGTCTCATCGGCCGATTTCGAGATGAAGCTGGATGCTCCCGTCGGCTCCGCAGGCACGATCCGGCTTCGAACCGGTGCCGACGCAACGATGCAGCAGGCGCGATTCACGCCGCAGCCGCCGTCAGTGGCCGCACGATCACCACGATCCGTCCCGCAGTCCGCACCGGACGTGATCCGGATCGTCAGTTGGAATGTGCGGTACGGCAGGCTGCTTCACGAGCAGGAGCGGTCCGCACGCATTCTCACCGCCCTGCAACCGGACATCCTCCTGCTGCAGGAACTGGAGGACGGACAGTCTCCACGGGACGTCGCGGATTTCCTCAATGCCACTCTGGGCCGTGATCCCATCCCCTGGAACGTGACGGCATCGCCGGTCGGCAGCGGCCTTCGCTCCATGGCTGCTTACCGGGGCGGTGTCCAGTTGGACGACGGCAATTCGGTCCTGCGTTCCGGAACAACCGACCGTTTTCTCCGCGCGGCGATCATCGGTGCTCCCGTACCGGGCCAGGGCATGCTGCTCGCATCCTCTGTTCATCTGAAATGCTGCGGCGCACCCGGTGACGAATCCGACATGGAGCGAATCGCCGAAGCGATGTCGCTGGCGCGGACGATCGAAGGCATCGTCAATCGCCACGACCAGCAGGACCGGGCCCTTGCTCGCGCGACGGACCGGCCGCTCCTGCGGGCCGGTGACCGCCGCATCGCGGGGG
>MDTG01186808.1_pt1 | contig 21343 bp, 16 predicted proteins | sample 811421 | NCBI WGS metagenome assembly MDTG01 (sample SAMN05326645, study PRJNA326480) | marine metagenome | isolation source: seawater | place: Pacific Ocean: South East | collected 2011 | reverse complement strand
GAAGGTCGTCCTCATATTCTTGATAGAATTAAAAATGGTGAATACAGCTACATTGTAAACACTACTGAAGGCCGCCAAGCGATTGAAGATTCGAAGGTGTTACGTCGTGGTGCGTTACAGCATAAGACTAACTACACAACGACTCTGAACGCGGCATTTGCTAACTGTACTGCAAACCAAGCAGACGACCGTAGCAAGGTGACGTCAGTTCAGGAACTACACCAGCGAATGAACTAAGGAAATGTGCCAAGGGCGAGGCAATCGCCCTTGGGATTAAGTGAGAATAATATGCAATCAATTCCGATGACAGTTCGTGGTGCAGCATTACTGCGCGAAGAACTTAACGAATTAAAAACAGTTACCCGTCCAAAAATCGTTGCTGATATTGCTGAAGCACGTGAGCACGGTGATTTGAAAGAAAACGCTGAATACCATGCTGCTCGTGAGCAACAAGGTTTCTGCGAAGGCCGTATTCAAGAAATTGAAGCGAAGCTTTCAAATGTGCAAATCATTGATGTAACTAAAATGCCTAACACAGGTAAAGTTATTTTTGGCACAACGGTCACTATCGTTAATGTTGAAACCGATGCTGAAGTAAAATACCAAATCGTAGGCGATGACGAAGCAGATATCAAAAACAACCTGATTTCTGTTAACTCACCAATCGCGCGTGGTTTAATTGGTAAAGAGGTAGATGATGCCGTTATCATTAAAACGCCAAACGGTGAAGTAGAGTACGAAATCATTGAAGTTGAGTATATTTAGTAGCTTAACCAAGCATTGATAAAAACCGCAGTTATATACTGCGGTTTTTTTATACCTGTTTACATGCGTGGATTTATTCGGTACGTTGACTACAAGACAGTCGTAATGAAGGAGTAATAATGGCGAAAATTCAGTATCCTAAACCGCTTGTTCAAGGCGATAAAATAGCCATATGTGCTTTTTCATCAGGTGTAGATACAGCGTTTCATACGCGTTTAGACTTAGTACTTAATGGCTTAACAGCCAAAGGTTTTACTGTCATTGAGGGTGCCTGCTTGCGTCAGTCACACAATAGTGCAAAGCAACGTGCTGATGAGCTAATGGAGTATTTAACTGATGATTCAATAGCAGCCATCATGCCACCTTGGGGGGGCGATCTCACCATGGAGATTTTACCGCTTCTCGACTTTAATGCGATAAGTAAAGCAAGGCCTAAATGGTTGGTTGGCTTTTCAGATATAAGCACTTTTGCATGTGCATTAACAACTCGTTGTGGCTGGGCAACCTTGCACGCTGCGAATTTAATGCAAATTCACCCTGACGATTCAGATGTTTATTTAGCAAATATATTCAGTGCAATGTCACTTGAAGAAAAACAGCAACTGCACCAAGTAGCGTCTCCTTATTATCAGCAAAAACCAATTGATTATAAAGCCGATCCGCAAGCTCAATTTGACTATACAGCCCCGAGCCAATGGCGTTGTATTAACTATAAAGATAAACGCCAGATTGAAGTTTCAGGGCGTTTAATCGGCGGTTGCTTAGATACTCTTGGCTTGTTGCTACCCTCAAATTACTATGCATTGCATGAATTTAAAAAGCAGTATGCACCAGAGGGCTTAATTTTATATTTAGAAAATGCAGAGCTCAGCCCGATGGCATTAGCACGTTGTTTGTTATCGTTAAAGTTGAATGATGTATTCACCGATGTAAATGCGGTGGTATTTGGTCGCAGTCCAGCAATTAATAACGACTGCTATTTTGATGAATACCAAGCAATCGAACTCGCATTTAAAGGTAATTTGTTCCCAGTTATTGTTGATGCGGACATTGGTCACGTTGCCCCTAATTTAGCATTAATAAATGGAGCAGTTGCCACAATAACTGCAGACTTATGTGAAGGTATGGCAAGTAATATCATTGTAAAGACAGACTTAAAATAACAATTATGCAGGCAAAGCCTGCATAATTTATAGGTTTTATACTACAGTAATTACCGCGTCTTTATCTAAACGCGATTTTGGTAATGTAGCATTATAATCTTGCTCTGGTTCGTGATAACCAATAGCGAGTGCCACTTCACATACATAACCATCTAACTCATCAGCAAATAGTTCACCGAGTAAGTCTTTATCGACGCCTTCCATCGGTGTTGAATCTAAACCTAAACGAGCCACAGTATGCATAGTATTACCTAATGCAATGTAGGTTTGAGATTTAGTCCAAGCAGCGTTATCGCCATGGTCATCAGTATTTAAATCAACAAATGCGAACGCACCAAACGCCTGCTCTTTGTTTTCAGCTTTTGTGCGACCATTAGCAATATCTGCATCGATGACTTTTTCATAGTCATCACGTTTATAACTTGGGTTATAAGCAAATAAAATAGTATGTGATGCAGTTTTTGCATGTACCTGATTAAACTGAAACTTATTTGCAAAACTATCGTGGAAACGTTGTTTTGCTTGCTCTGATTCGATGACTATAAACTTCCATGGTTGAGAATTAATAGACGATGGCGATAAGCGTAAAGCTTCTAAAATTACAGCTAAGTCTGCTTGGCTAATTTGCTTTGATGCGTCGTAGCGCTTACTTGTGTATCGCCGTTGTAAGTCAGAAATAATAGGGTGTGTCATGATTTGCTCCCGCATGTATAACAATTAGGTGCAGTTTACGCTTTGCATACTTTACGATAAAGCGCATAATCGAATAAACATTATCAAAAATTTTTAGTTAATATGCTGGTTGAAGACCTCAAATTAATCCTCAAGGTTGCAGAGTTTCGCAGTATTACAACCGCTGCGGCAAAATTAGACATGCGTGCTGCAACCGCTAGTGCAGCAATTAAGCGCGTTGAAGCAGCTCTTGGTACTGAATTGTTTGTTCGTACTACTCGCCATTTACGTTTATCGGCGTCAGGGGAGCGTTTTTTACCTCAGTGTCAGCAAGCGGTGCTCATGCTAGAGCAAGCGACACTTGCCTTAAAAGGCGAGCATGATGAAATAGAAGGTGAGCTAAGAGTTGCATTATCTTCAGATTTAGGCCGCAACATTATTATTCCTTGGTTAGATGAGTTACTTGATGAATATCCAAAGCTGAGTATGCGTCCTCATATTAGCGATAGTAATGTCGACTTTTACCGAGACTCTGTTGATTTTGCGCTCAGATATGGCTCGCCATCAGACTCAAACTTATATGGCTTTAAAATTTGTAATGTTCCTCGGTTGTTATGTGCAACCCCAGAGTACCTTGCCGAATATGGAGCGCCGACACATCCTGATGAATTAAACCAGCATCAAGGTTTATTTTATCAACTTCAAGATATCATCAACAATGTCTGGGAATTTACCGATGGAACAGAGCGTTTTAAAGTGAAAATGCAAGGCCGCCGAGCGTCTAATGATGGAGATTTAGTAAGACGTTGGTGTGTGGCTGGTAAAGGTCTAGCTGTTAAATCATGCATTGATATCAGTGATGATTTACTTAAAGGTCGGGTCGTGCCGGTTATGCAAAATTACCCTCACTTATGTGCCGAGCTTTGGTTAATCTGTCCAAGTCGACAATCCATAACACCTGCAGTTCGTTTAGTTCGTGATATATGTCGAGCAAAAACCAAGGCGATTCTCACTCAACTGATTGAAAAAGACATTTTAGATAAGCGGGTACTCGATAACTAATTATTTTAGGTATTGAGTTACAAGGCTTATTTATTGTAATTTCTCAATTGCTTGTTTAGCGCTTTCACTGTCAGGATTCAAGTTAAGAGCATTTTTGTAACTTGCCAATGCTTTTTGTTTATCGCCGACTGCTAAATATGCTTCACCTAAACTGTCATAAGTGTTTGCTGATTCTGGATAAGATTGATTGTTGAGTTCAAATACAGTAATTGCGGCATCTAGTTCTTTCATCTGCATTAATTCATAACCCAAGTAGTTTAACGACCTTTCTCTTGGCGTATTCCCATCATTCACCATTTGCTTATAGGTTTTCTTGAGCCCTTTAATACCTTCACTTTTAAATGCTTTATAAAGCTTGCTATCTACATGTTCTGTCGCTTTTTCATAAGGTTTGTCATAGTAGATTGCCAAGAGACCGTTAGTCATGGGGGTGAGAGGTGCACCACCCGTGTTATTTAGAATGACAATGAGTAATTTGTCTTCGATAATTCTACTTATAAACGCATTGAAACCATTGATACCACCGCCATGTTGAATACGTGTAAGGGGTTTTCCGTAAATGTTTTTATCGAGCTTTGTTACTTCCCAACCAAGCGCATAATTTCTTTGCCCAGAAACTTGATACATCTGCTTTTTATATGCGTCGTTTAATAACTTATCTGAGTAAAGGGCTTGATCCCATTTTAGTAAATCCCGCGCTGTTGAATACATTGACCCAGCTGCATACGGGATAGACATATCTAAATAATCGGTGTTTCTATAACCAGCTAGCCCGTTGTCGTATCCAGAGGCGCGAAATTGAATGATTTTATTGTGGGAATCATAGCCTGTATCCTCCATTTTAAGTGGGTCTAAAATATTCTGCTGTAATACCTCTTTATATTTTTGGCCAGTTACCTTTTCAATTACCGCACCCAAAATAAAATAGCCAGAATTGCTATAACGAAATTCAGTGCCAGGTTCGAACACTAGATCATCACTACATAGCAAGCGAATAAATTCATCAATACTGTAGGGGTTTCGGCTGTACTCATCACGAAACGATTTTGCTTGGGTATAATTACCAAGACCAGAGGTATGATTAAGTATTTGGCGAAGAGTAATTTTATTGGCAATATCTTGTCTGTATTCAGGAAGGTATGTTGCAAGATGATCATCGAGTTTAAGCTTATTATTTTGTGCCAATTGCAGGATTAACATGGCGGTAAACTGTTTGGTTATTGAGCCAATTCTAAACTTACTTTTATCACTATGCTTTATATCCCACTCAAAGTTGGCATAGCCAAAGCTTTTTTCAAACAGTACTTTTCCATCCTTTGCAACTAATACATTGCCGTTAAACTGCTTGTATTCATGAAAGCCTTGAATAAAGTCGGCCATCTCTGTTTGCATATTTTGGCTATGGGCAAGGCTTGAAATTGCGAGTAAATAAAAAACTACAAGCAACCTTAATTTCTTAAAGTGTATGTTCATTGCTATCCTTGTTATTTGTTGGTTACATTAATCTATGTAAAACCTCATTGCGCATGGCTTGATTGATAAGGCTTACCATTCTTGTGTGGTCTAAATCACTGTAATGCACAACAGAGACGCTCTCATTTTGAAGTGCTTGCCAATAATCAGCGGGGCTTATTAGATCACCGTTACTGACATAGAGAGTTGTACTAACTGATGGTTGTCTGTCATTGAGTAGGGCGATTAAATCAAGTTGTGTTTCATCAATACCACTATCATGAATTACATTTTTTGCTGCGGTTTTAAAATCATCATCTTTGACAAAGTAGCTTAAAGTTGGGTAATAACGTTTAGTAACGGACATTAATGCTGAGTCAAAATGCACCATTGGTGCAACCATTATCTGTTGCTTTACATTAGGCATTTGTTTTCCAAGTTGCATAGCAGCAATACAGCCCATTGAATAACTCAAAATATCAATTTGTTGGTATTGGCTGTTATCTAGGTAATGTTTTAATACATCAAGATTGTTTAGACCAAATTTGAACTCATTATACTGATTGCTCGCTGGCATGATTATGACATCTTTGCCAGTAAAGTGGCTGAGCCAACGAGCTTGAAAGCTATACCCCATACTATTTAAACCATAACCTGGAAATAGCACAATTACAGATGATGAGTTTGGAGTTGCTTGGTTATTCAAATCTAGCTGAGAACTAAACTCTTCTGTTTTATTACCACTTTTAACGATTAAACTTAAACCGAGCGAACTCTCTTTTGAAAAGTAACTATTCAAATCGCTTTGCGAAAATAATCGAAAATGTAAGCATTGCTTGTCTTTGGTACATGTATGCTGTACAGCTCCCGAAAACATGACCATGTTTTCCATACCGTCAAATGGTACTTCTTGTGCAGGTTGTGTGATTTGATAAGCAATAAAACTCTGGCAACCAGTGAGAAGTAAAATATAAAAAGAGCAGAGGATATAACGCATAATTCCCTTCATAATTATAGTAGTATTTCCATTATTGACAATAACTTAGCAATCATGAGCCGATAATGCAATCGGATTATATTTGTTCGAGAGTTACCTGAAAATCACCAATTACCACCTCGCGGTAAATCCTCGGTTATCTATATGTACAAAACCACCGTGATGGGAGGCGGGTCTATAGCGCCCTATACCACCATTATAACGGCTTTGTTTTTGAAATTTTTCGAACACTTTATAAAGTACATCTACATCAGCAACTGTCAGTTTGCCGTCGCCATTTAAATCGTCCATTCGGCCATCACTATCTTCGTCTATATATAAATCGAAAGCATCGCCATATTGGTGTCGACTATGTTTGCCATTACCAATTGAGCGATTGTAGTGGGGTGTTCTATAGCCGCTGATAAAGGCAAACTTGCTGACTTTAATCCCTTCACTTTGTACAAACTTGAGTAGTTCTTCGAGCATCATCAAGCCACCGTTGTTGACATAAAGATATTTTGGAAAGCCACTCACTTGCTTACAAATTATATTTTTAACTTGCACATGAGGAGTCAGCTGGCGTGATAAGTCTTTCTCAAAAATTTCTATAAACCCGTTTGGTGCACTGTATTGTGTGTAGCCTTTATAGGGCGTAGGGTAGAGGCCTATTTGGTAATTATTTAACTGTTTATTGTTTGCATTGAATGGTTTTTTAACAATCACAAGTAGGTGTTTACTGGTTTCATTGTTACTCAATACTAGGTTATAAAACCCTGCATTTTCTGGGGCGTAAATTGCAATGCTATTTGGCCCTAATCGCTCAGTCTCAACGTCTGATACTGCAGTTGGAGCAAAATCAGCCGTGTTATCAAGTGTTAGAACCTGTTTTGCATCAAGAACAATGCTGTGCAGCGAGTCGCTTAATTCAATGGCAGCAACAGAGCATGTAGTTAACGCGAAGAACACACTTAAAATAATACGGCTGAAATACATAGTGACCTCTAAATTGTATTGTTTGCTAATGGCGTGGTGAGTGCTTTTAATAACGCGCCATCGCGATTATAGACATCGGTATAAAATTGTAAGCTCTCGTCGTCACCTGCGACTGTCCAGTACATTAAAAGTACATCTAGCGGTTTTGATAAGCTGATTTTTGTAGTCTCTTTTGCAGCAATGGCGTCATCAATGTCGCTACGACTCCAATTATCTGACGTTTCTAATATTTTCTCAGCTAAGGTGAATGGGTCATCAACTCTTACACAGCCGTGGCTAAATGCACGTTGGTCTTGCTGAAATAATGTTTTTGCAGGGGTGTCGTGCAAATAAATTGAGTATTTATTAGGAAACATAAATTTAATTTGTCCCAATGAATTATTCTCTGAAGGTTGTTGTACAAACCAGTACGGAAAGTTCTTACGACTAGCATTTGCCCAATCAATACTCTCGCTATCCACTGGGTTACGGCGACTATCAACCACAACAAAATCTTTCTCGTTTAAGTAGTTTGGGTTTTCTTTCATTTTTTTGATGATGCCACCAGAAATACTCCGCGGTACTGTCCATGTTGGATTCATCACGATATAGCTCATTTGCCCTTTAAATATTGGGGTTTTGGTGTAGTTTCTGCCAACGACCACATTGGTTTGCCATTTTAATTTGTTGTCTTCAAATAAAAATAGTTTAAAACCAGCGATATTTACCACTAAGAAGCGCTCTGTGAGAGTATTATCAACCCAACGAATACGCTCTAGGTTTACTAAAATATCATCAATGTATTCACTGTAATCTTTGTTGAGTAATTTTAACGTTGCGTTACCAATCACACCGTCGTCAGTAACTTGATGAGCATTCTGAAAATTCTTAACTGCTGCAACTAGCTCGTTGTCATAATCAGTATCATCACTACCACTGCCTTGAAAATAATTTAAGCGCTTTAACTTTTGTCTTAACAGCGGTACTGCTGCGTCTGATTGACCCGGTTTTAATATATTGTTTTGCAATGTGATGGCAGGTAACTCGCCAGTTGCATCAAGTTCTCGGTAAAACACTAAAGCATCTTTTAAGCGTTTGTAATGAGGTAATACGGGCTTAAGGTTTTCAAGGCCTTTATCAAGGCTTTTAGACTTAACGTGTTTAAGTAAAGAGGCAGCTGCAGCATCAGGACTGACGTCAAACTGTCCATAATTCCATGTTGCAGTAAGTTGTTTTGGGTTTATTTTTCCGCGTATTAAGTGTTTTGCATACGTCATGACAGCATCTGTCATAAGTACATCAAACTGAGCTTCGACAGCCTCTGCTCCGCGTTTATCTATTTCGTTGGCCAGCGCCATTAATGTATCAAAGTGATAGTCATTGGGTGAGAGGCCTTCAAGCTCTGATTGAGCAATTAACTTGAGAGCTTGTTTTGCATATTTGGTGTCATTCCAAACACGTTCAAAACCATTTGCTTTATAGGTGGCAACGGTCATGTCAGGAGAATGGATGTGTTCTCTTTCAATACTGTGAGATTCACCAATCAGGATAGGTTCTAACTGTTGTTGTAAGTATTGGTTTTCAGCCAATACAGGCATGCAAATGGATAAACAACTGACCAAAATGGTGTAGTGCAGAATCTTCATAGCTATGTCCCTATAACAAGTTTGTAATTTGCTTGAATTGTTTCTTTTTTGCTCATTTAAGCTTAGCAAAGCAATACAATTTATAGGAACATATTTTTTAAATAAAAACGCTTGGCAAATGAGTTTGCCAAGCGTTCGGTTGGGATTTTGAGAGGGGTTTAATTACTGGTTGTTTGTAATTTTGCTTCTGGCTCTACTTTTTTACCTCTAAACTTGCCAATTAAACGTTTAAAGTCTTCTAACGCAACATACTGACAAGGGATTAAAATAAGTGTAATGACAGTCGCAAATAACACCCCGAATGCTAGAGATACAGCCATTGGGATAACTATTTTTGCTTGTAAGCTTGTTTCCATAATGATTGGTAATACACCAATAAAGGTCGTAATTGAGGTTAGTAATATTGCTCTAAAACGACGAGCACCGGCTTGCATCACAGCCTCTTTGATTGCAACACCTTCAGCGCGGGCCTTATTGACAAAGTCGACCATTACTAGCGAATCGTTTACTACTACACCAGCAACAGCGATGATACCGAATACCGATAAGCTACTCATTGTCATACCTAAGATCATGTGACCGAACATCGCGCCAATTACACCAAATGGAATAACCGACATAATAATGAATGGCTGCGAGTATGAGCGCAGTGGAATAGCAAGTAACGCAAATATAATCATCATAGACAAAGCAAAATCACGTACTTGTTCTGCCACACTATCCATTTCTTCTTGAATACGACCAGCCACATTACTTTCTACACCTGGGTAGCTTTTCAATAGGCTAGGTAAGTACTCGTCACGAATTTCTTTTGCAATGGCAAATGGTTCTGCTTGATCAGTGTTAACCGCAGCCCAAACGTTGACAGTACGTTTTGCGTTTTCACGGCGAATACGGTTCACACCATCAACGATGTTGACCTTCGCTACTTCTGCAAGAGGCACTTCAACGCCTGTTGGCGTAATGATACGCGCATCAGTGATGTCACTTACCGCATTTCGCGATTCACGAGGGTAGCGGATCATTACTTTAATCTCTTCACCGTCACGTAAAATACGTTGTGCTTCTAAACCGTAGTAACTAAAGCTAACTTGTGATGCCACATCCGATAAGGTTAAGCCTAAGCTGTAAGCAAGTGGTTTAAGTTCAAGTTGAACTTCGTCAGTTGCAGATTGTAGTGAGTCATTTACATCACCTACACCTTGCATGCTATTTAGCTTTTCTTTTAACTTAGCTGCAACTTCTTTTAGTTTATTGATATCTTTACCTTCTAAGCGGAAGCTCACATCACCGTCATCACGACCACCGTTCATGATACTGTCTTCAATATTAAGCGTTTTCACACCTGGCAGTGGTGGCATTTGTTCGCGCCACATTGCACTTAATTGGAAAGTATCAATAGGGCGTAAGTCTGGTTCGACTAAAATCGCCATAATGCGTGCACTTGTACGACCGCGTAAGCTAACAGATAAATCACGGATCATCGCTTGACCATATTGCTCTTCAAGTTGCTTATCGACATCTAAAATCAGTTTTTCAATTGTTTGTGCTGTTTCAAGGGTCGCTTGTTCAGAAGAAGATAAGTTCATTTCAACTGAGATACGTGGGAAATCATGTGGAATTTTAGGATTCGCAACAAATTTCACTAAACCACCAGCGAACATACCGCCACTGACAATAAGTACACAGATAAAGCCAACAATCACGGTATAACGGTAATGAATACAGCGACCTATAAATGGTGTGTAGTAATTATCGACAAAGTTCTTCAGGCCATTATCCATACCTAAACGCAAGCGGTGTAATGGATTTTTAGGGCTCGCAGGTTTATTTTTCATGGCCGCTAAGTGAGCCGGTAGAATCAGTTTTGATTCAATCAATGAGAAAATTAAGCATAGGATAATTACGCCACCAATGGCTTTAGAAAAGGCAGAACCAGGCCCTGATGCCAGTGTTTGCGGTAAGAATGCGGCGATAGTAGTCAATACACCAAAGGTTGCAGGAATTGCAACGCGTTTTACACCACGCACTACATTATCTAGGCTATGACCGTGCTTTTCAATTTCAGCACTGGCTGATTCACCTACGACGATAGCATCATCAACGACTATCCCTAGCACCAGTATAAATGCGAATAAAGAAGCTAAGTTAACAGTGATGTCTATAAAGCCAAGTGGCATCATTAAAAATGCACCTAGGAATGATACAGGTAAACCCATCATGACCCAAAACGCTAAGCGCAGTGGCAAGAATAGGGCAAGTACCACCATAACTAAAATACCACCCCAAATCACGTTGTCGATCATCATGTTTAGACGACCTTCAAGGTAATAAGTTAAATCAACAATTGGCGATAGCTTTACACCTGCTGGTAACTGTGGCGCTTTATCTGCTAGGTATTTTTTTAATACTGCAGCAACCTTAGTGATGTCTTGATCTTTCGAAGCATTTACTTCAAAAGTCAGTGAATTTTTACCATTGTACTTAGAATATTGCAGGCCTTCTTCAAAGCCATCGTTAATTGTTGCCACATCACCCAAGAAAACTTGGGCGCCATCAGGTAAGTGTAATAAAGGCAGCTTTTCGAACTCTTTACCACGATACGCTTGGTTTTCAACACGCATTGAAATGTAGCCATTTTCAGAGCGAATTTGACCTGCTGACATATTGGCAGAGAAGCTACGAACGGCTGTGGCAATATCACGGAAAGTTAAACCATACTCACGTAGTTTATCTGGGCTGATTTCAATGCCAATTTCGTAGTTTAAGCCACTGTAAAAGTTGACCAAGTTAATTTGTGGTAAAGCTTGTAGTTCATCTTTTATGTCGTTACCAAGTTCTTTGAGCTGGTAGTTACTCATATCGCCATACAGCGCGAGTATCATAACTTCTTGCTCAAACTTTTCACGGCGAACAATTGGGCGTTCCATCTCAGCAGGGAAGGTATTGATTGAATCAACCTGCATCTTGATTTCATCGAGTACTTCTTGCGGGTCGTACTTTTCTTCGATTTCTATCCAAGCTTGTGAAAAACCACGGTTCGAATAAGTAATTAAACGTTTTATGCCTTCGAGGCCCTCTAAAGACTCTTCGACCTTTATGGTTATGCCTTCTTCTACCTCTTGTGGTGCAGCCCCTGGGTAGACAGCTTGAATACTGATCCAGTTACTTTCAAACTGTGGGAACATTTGCTTACGCACTGACATTGCAGTCAATAAGCCGCCCACTAAAATAAAGATCATAAGTAAGTTTGCAGCAACTGGGTTGCGTGCAAACCAGGCAATAAGCCCTTTTTCTCTGTGCGTGGTCATGGCTTATTCCTCTTTTAACGCTAATTGTGTTGTTGGCACACTTAGTTTTGCGTCATCTAGCTTGACTGCCATGCCTTCAGTTGGGTATTCAAGTGCTGAGGTAATAAGTTGCTCACCATTAGCAAGGCCATTATCGGCGATCACCATGCCATTTTGTTCGCGAACGATGTTAAGTGTTTTAAAGGTAAGCGTTTCGCCATCTTGTAAAACAGCGACTTTTTTGTCTTTAACTAAATGGTGCGGAACAACAATCGCATTGTCCAGCGCTCGACCTTCGATAGTGGCATTAATGTATGAGCCAAAACGCAGTGGTTGTTTTTGCTCATAAGGCGTTGCTACTTGTGCTACTAGGTAATTCATGCGGCTGCGTTGGTCAACGACCCCTTCGCTGCGTACAATAGTCGCTTGCCACGTTGTTTGTTTACCTGCAAATTCAGCATTAATTGATACGCTTGCACCAATACCTTGATTGTTTAGGTATTGTAGGTCTTTATCTGCAACAGGTAAGCGAATTTCAGCCAGTGATGTTGAGCTTAGGCTACCAAAGCTATTACCCGGGTTTACCACACTACCTAAACTAATCAGGCGCTCGTCGATAATGGCATCGTATGGCGCTTTAATGTATGTGCGCTCAAGATTACGTTTTGCGCGTTTTACACTGGCTTGAGCAGCACGGTAGTTTGCAAGCTTTTCAGCGAGTTGCGGTTTACGTAAATACAGCTCAGATGGAATAACTTGGTTTGAGTCACCTTTGATGCGGTCCCACTCAGCTTGTGCAACAGATACTTGCGCGCGTTCAATTTCAAGAGCAGAGCTTGCTTGCGCCAGACCAGCTTCTGCTTCAATGAGTGCAGCTTCGTAATCATTTGGGTCAATACGTGCTAGAATATCACCTTGCTTAACAAATCCGCCTTGTACAAATTGATCTGACAGCGAGACAACCTGACCACTCACTTGCGCAACAAGTTCAGTTTGGTTTTTAGGTTTAACAATACCGTATGATTTTACATCAAGGGTAATGGCGTCAAAGCTTAACGGTTTAATTGATACAAGCGGTCGCAAATCTTGTTCTGGTTTTTCGACCGGCGCTTGCTTCATAGAGGCAAATGCGAATGCCATTCCAAGTCCGCCGACTAATACGGCGATAGGGAGAATGATTTGTTTTTTACTAGCCACGGGATAGTCCCTCACGGTTGACGGTAATTAAAAATAAATTTGATAGGCTAAGCATACGCAATAAAGTGTTTACAAGGCGTTCGAAGATGTAACAAACCATTACACATATTACAAAGGCGCTACAAAGGTTCTATAAGAGGTACTCAATGACAGATAAAATGGCATGTAGATTAGGCTGTGGCGCCTGTTGTATTGCACCCAGTATTAGCTCACCGATCCCAGGAATGCCCAACGGGAAAGCGGCGGGAGAGCGCTGTATTCAACTGGATAATAATAACCTGTGTAAATTATTTGGTGATGAATCAAGGCCCAAGGTGTGTAGTGATTTTTCTGCCACTATTGATGTGTGTGGCACGACAAATGAACAAGCATTGTATTTAATTACCGAACTTGAGCAGATGACTTAAAAAAAATAAACCCTTAACATTTTTTAACAGTTACTGGGATAAATTAGGTTATTTTTTAAAGTTACAGTTTTCGCTATGGCATTTTAAATAAATTTGACTGTGGTGTTCTAAAGATCTTAGAAGAAAACGTGTCACAACAATGCCAGTCAATTGACTGGCATTGTTGTTTTTACTTACCACGTATAAGTAGCGCTAAGAGTATATTGCTCGCCGCGACCAGGGGTACCCGGGACTTCTTCGAATGATTCATCCCAAATATTGTCAGCTGCAAAGGTAACAAACACATTATCAAGCTGGGCTGGCGTGAACTTTACTGTTAACTGCGTGAAGAAGGCTTCATCATCAGAGCTACGTAGGCGGTTACTATGTTGTTTACGCCATTCGTTATCGATACGCAACTCAAGCACATCCATTGGTTGCCATACTGCACCCAGTGTTACACGGTGATCAGGGTAGTTAAGCGCATAAAAGCTCGCATCAATATCTGCCGTGCCATAGTCTTCTGACTTTTCTAAATAGGTGTAGCTGGCAATCAACTCAGCGCTTTCAAACGATTTATTCGCTAAAAACTCAACGCCTAAGGTGTCTATATCAACCGGGTTTGCAAAACGTGCTGAAGTTGCATCAAAGCGATATGTCCAATCCGTAAGGTTTTTATCTTTGCGGTAGAAAATAGCTGAATCTAAACGCCACGAAGATTGTTCAATTAGTAAACCTAATTCAAGGTTATCGGTGGTTTCGCGCTCAAGGCTGTAATTACTTCTGAATAACCCGCCCGTTTCACTGCCGCCGATTGCGGTGTAACCGGGAACTTGTGTTGCTTCGGCGTATGATGCGTACCAAGTATGTTCACTGCCATTTTGATTAGCTACTTTAAGGCTTGCATCTGCAATAAAGGAGGTATCTGAACTATCACGGTTAGTATCATCAAAAGCAGCACCAACACGAACCATAAGCTCTTTGTTACCTGTAAGGGCCGTCTTGTATTCAGGCAAGATACTTAGCTTAGTGTAATTGCGTGACGTAAAGTTGTTTTCAAGAGATGTTGATTCAATCTCATCAGCAATAAATTGCCCAGCATAATTAATTGCATAGTGGTCATTTAAACGGTGACGTCCAGAGAGTGCCAATGACTTTACGGTGGTTTCGTGAAACGCTTCAAAAATAGCTGGGTTTTCACGAGACAATACATAATGGTCGTTATGTTTACGATAATAACCAGTCACTTCAAAGGTACTGCTATCACCATACATTTGCTTGTGATTGAGCATGAAAAGCTTGGTTTCAAGATCTTCGGTTTCGTTAAAGTTAAATGGCGTGTAAAGATTTGGCCAACCAAAAAATTTTTCTTGGCGTCCGAACATTAAATCAGTTTGCGAGGTATCGCTTGCAAGTTGAACGCGTGCTGAGGCACGTTCAAAGTCGTGGTCGCCATTATCAATTGAGCCATCGCTTTTTGAGTGCGAGTATTCACCCTCAAAACCTAATCGCCAATCAGGTTTGCTATCCAGCTTTTGGCTATGGGCAGCATGAATGCTTTGTAAATTAAAGCCATTCGTACCTGTGCCAAGTGAAACGCTGACAGTGCTTGTGATAGGGCGCCAGCCAAATGAAACCGTGCCAACCGAGCTATTCATACCATAAAGGGCATTATCAGCCCCTGTAAGTACTGAAGGGCCTGTTAGCATCTGTGGGGCAATAGGAATTTCAGCAAAGTAGTGACCAGATTGAGGGTCAAATAATGTACTGCTACCGACACGAAAGCCAGTATTTTCGAAGATACCACCACGAATAGTGACATCAGCTTGTGCTTCAGCCATATTGCGTGATTGCAAATCGACACGTGGGTCATATTCTAAGTTTGATACCGGCGCATCAAAAGTACCAACCGGTTCTTTATTTGCGGTTGCTGAAACTTCAACGGTGATTTGTTCAATATTGTTGGTGTCTTCTGCTAGCACTGAGCAAGTGACGAATAAAGCGGGAAGTGTAAGCTGTACTGCGCGTACCATCTAAAACTCTCTTGATTTTGTTTAATCTGGGGTAGTGGGCTAGTTAGGCGCACTGAAAATTGCGGGTATTGTATCTGAATCACTGAGTTATACCACTCCAACCAGATTTCAGCAGGCAATAAAAAACCGCGCCAAGTGCGCGGTCTTTTTACTAAATCGGCATTTAGTTTTGATTAATTGATTGCGGTGGAAAGTTACTGAGAATGTTAGCAACAGTTTCTTTGATAACTTCAGTGCGCTTTTCAGGTGATTGGTTCTTTTGCAAACGACCTTCTTTAGCACCACGCCAAACTAATTGGTTAGAAGCACGGTCTACTACGTCTAAAATTAACGTACCGACTTCGTATTCGCGAGTTGTTGTTTGCGTGTTATAACCCATACCCCAGTAATTCCAGCGTGCACCGTAACCTACGTTGAAGGTATCTACATCAATTTTAGTATCAACTGATGCATGATAGTTAATAAGTACATCTGCTTGCGCTACATCAACAAGCTTCATGCCGCTTTTTTCAAGTTCGGCATTAACTGCTTCACGCACACGTTTTTCCATTAAAGGACTAATTTGGTAGTTCGCTACGTTTTTAGTCAAGCTGGCATTAGGTACCCAAGAGAAGGTTTTATAATTACTAAAATCTGCAGATTTGTCGTAATCCCAATCAGGCGTTTTAGCACAAGCCGCTAAAAATAATACAGCCGTCGCGATTAATAAGTTCTTCATATTGTTTGCTCCTTGGCAAAATTTCCACTACTTGATTGATAACATAACACAAATAATACTCAACTGAATGATTATTTAAATACTATGGCACATTTACAAATAAGTACTGTAATAGTTTGTAATTAAGCACTGTGTTCAACTTCTATCCAGTCTTTTTCATCGACCCAGTTTTGCACCCCATCTTTGACAGTACGAATAGGGACAATGTAATCACAGCTAACTTGTGGTTTAACTGAGGCAAAAATCGGCACGAAGCCAAAGCTAAGTGCTGTTTCGATAATTGCTTTTTGGTTTTGCGGGTCGATATCGGCAGCTTCATCGATATAAATCGGAATACGATACAGGTTTTGCTCTTGATCGCTTAATAAGTAACGAATAAACAGCATGCCACAAAGTAACTTAATGGTAATCCGGGTACCGTTAGAGCCGGCTGAGTCGATTTTCTCGAAGTGCTCAGTGTCACCAGCACGATTTACCACTTCAAAGCGAATATCGAACAAGTCTGTCAGTGTTAAACCTGCTTTTTCAGAAGCAAGCTTAATTAAATGATCTTTTGCTTCGTTTACCGCAGACTCGCTATAAGGCTCTTGGCTTAATAAGTCGAGGGTATCGCCTTGCTCAAACTGATTTGAGGTACTAATGATGGTATCAATGCTATCAACCAGCATCTTGCGCGGGATAACATTAATTTTGAATGCTTGAAGGTTAGAGATCCGATGTTGACTAATGCCTTTATTAAAGCTATTCATTTCACGGCGCAAGCGGTCTAAGTCTTCACGCAAGCCTTTAATGGTAGCTGCCACTTCGGTTAATGCAACTCGGCCTTGACGCTCAACAGCATCGCGCTCGTTATCAATGTTATGAAACGCGCTGATAAGCTTTTCGTATTTAGTAAACTCATCGTTTTCGTTATCAAATTTAGTAATACCCGCATTATAAATATGCATGTAGGTGTTACGTACGTTGATATCAAAGTTACGTAGCTCTTGGCAGTCTTTGTTAAAGTGATGAATGAGATCGCTTAAATTATCAAAATCAATACTGATTTCAATCATGTATGGTGTGACTTTGCCTGAGTAAAAATCAAGTGTGTGATCGATACGTTCAGATTTAACTTGGCGTAAGCGGTCAGCTTGGCGCGCAAGCAAATCTTTTTTCGACTTGATAATTGAGCGACGATCGCTAATTGAGCCACTGTTCTTTTGAATGTCTTGCAGGTAGTCGTCAACTTGTTCGCGTTCTGCATTTAATTGCTCTTTTAGCAGAGTTTGAGCATCGACAGATTGCTGCATCACTTCAAATTGTTCAAAGCGTTTTAATGCTTCTTCAGAGGCCATTAGCTCATCATACAAGGCATCTTTTTCTTTTTGCTTTTCAGCGACATTAGCAGCTACTTCGCGCTGTTGTTTAAACTCTTTCAGGGAGTTTTCAAGTGCAGCGAGTTGCGCAGTTAATTGCTCTTTGTTTTCGCCTGTTTGCATTTGCACAGGGCTTAGCTTTTTTAGTTTAATCGTCGCACCAGGAAGAGTCAGTACACCGCCTTTTACGTTTGCCGATAACTGCTCTAAAAACTCACCGAAGGCATCTTCGTCTGTGATATCAACATCACCATTGCTGGTGGTGGCAAACGATAAGATATCTGGGTTTAAAATACGCGAAATTTCTTCAACTTCTTTTAAAGATAAATCTTCACGCATACGGGTGAATAAATTGAACTCGAGGTTTTTTAGCTGTAGTTTTAAGCTCTTAATTTGCTTTTGTGTTTCGCTAATGCGGTAATCAAGCGTATGTAAGCTTTGACCTTGGGCACTGCTTAATGAATGCGAAAGCGACTCATAATCTTGTTTAAGCTGCGTAAGGCTTACTTTTAAGGTGGCTTTGTTAACTAGTTCAAACTCAGATTTAAGTGCTCGATAGTCTAAAAACCACTGCTCAATTTGAGTTTGCTTACGCTCAATGTCACGTGATTGCTGAATATACAGCTGCTGCTTTTGGTCGAACTCATGTTTTTCGTGCTCGATATCTTCAAGGGCAATATTTAGCTCAGTGAGTTGCTCTTGTTGATAGGTTTCAAAGTCAATCAGTGCTTGGTCAATTTTTGGCGCATAGGCGGCAAGTTTGCCTTTTAAAACCGTTTGATTCTCAAGCATAGATTCAAGGGCTGCGATAGGCTCTTGCATTGACTCAAGGGCTTTTAATTCACGTTTAGCGCGATTTACCTTATCGAATGAACGTCGCCATACTTCATAAAAATCGACCCGTGAATTTGACATATGACGCTCAAATACACGTAACATAAAGCGCTTAACATCACTGGCTCCTAACTTGTGCAAGTTAAGAATACGGCGGAAAATTTCTTTGTAAATTGCAGAGTCTTGCACGTTATTGAGTGGGATCATCTTTAAATTGATATCGCCATCAAACGGGGTTGCGCCGCCAGTAAGTAGGGCGTTCAGCTCTTGCGCTTTTAATTCAATTGGGTTGAAACCTTGCTCTTTTAAGTGATTAAAAAGCTTGGTGAATTTAACAATTGTCTTGCCTTGGGTGTAGTGTTCTAGGTTTAACTTACCTTGATAGCAAAAAAACTGATGCGCATAACCAGCAATTTTACCAAGGCCAGCAACACCAATAACCACAGGGCCATTAGGTAGGTCAGCTTCAAGTAAAATATAGGATTGATCTGACGAAAAGTAGAACTTACGAGTTTCGTCTAAATCGTGGCCATCCCATTCTGTTAAGCGTAAATCATTAATTAACGGAAATTGCAGGGCATTAATAACCGAGCTTTTACCGGTATTATTCGGTGCACAAATTGAGCTACTTTTATCCAGTGGGATCACGCATTTTGCATAGCCTGCGGTATTTAAAAGCGCAAGTTTGCTGAGTCCGTAAAGGCTTTGGCTTTGCATTATTCGTCATCTCCTAGATAGGTTTCTTCGTTTACTTCCATTAATGCATCGATATAACGATAAATTGGCGCTTGCAGCATAAAGCCATTTTCTACTTCGCGAGCAAGGCCTAAACGCACCATACGTAGGTACACATCTTTACGTAAATCTGAGCCAGAGAATATTTCTAATTGATCAAACAAGTGCTTGTTGATTTGCACTAAGGTTTGCATCAGTTCAAGGTCGTTTACCTCGTCAAATAAGGCACGCATAGGATCTTTACCAGTATTGGCATAGTGCTCAATCAAGATGTAGATAGTCAGCGCGATGGCACGTGAAATTTTACCCATGTTTGGGGTGCTCTCGTCACTACCAAAATAGTAATAGCCACGGCTATCATGCTGTAGGTCATGGCCGAGTGCATTAAAAAGGGCACGGTAGGCATCAATGTGTTGGTCAAGCTCTTGCCACATCAGAGTGTCTTGTTCACTAATGTGGTAGCCTGACGTGAGCTTTTTATTAATAGCTTGCAGATGCGTTAAATCATCTAAATTAATATCTGTCATGGTTATTGCTCTGTTGCTTTTTTATCGTCAGCAATCGATGAGTTAAATGGGTAAAGAGAGAAGTGTTGCTGGGCAATTTTTATTTTTACTTTCTCTTGGCTTTGGCTAATTTCAAGGTCGCCATCGCTAATTAATTTTTGATACAAGAACAGCATTTCGTCAGCTTCTAGATCTGGGTAGCTTTCATCTAAGAAACTAAGCAGCGGCTGAGCTTTTTTGCTGGCTTTTTTAAAGCGTTTTCTAAATTGTGTTTTAACGTCGTTGTAATCAGGGATATGCGGGCTTTGATAGGCGGGCACATCATCATGCTCTGGTAGCTGATATTCATCGTGCTCAAAGTCGACTAAGCCTGCCATATAGGCCACGATATGACGTTGTTGACCAAGTGAAAAGCGTTGTGCATCCGAGACAAAGTTAGGTTGTACCGCACTTAGCATGTTATCGACGCCATTTTTACGCACTAAACCAAGTACTTTGGCTGCTTGGCGAGTAATTAGGTTGTTACGGCGTAATTCTTCACGTAGCGGCATTAGCATATCGGCGCTTTTACGTAAGCTTTCACGACCAACTAAATGCATTTCTAAAATACGGGTTCGCAATTGCTCAAGCATGCGTTTGTCTTGATATGACTTACCTAGGCGGTCAATTTGTTCGATTTGTGCGCTTATTTGCGTTTCGATGGTGTTAAAGCAAGCGTGGAAGTCACCACGTATATCAACCATTTCAAGCATAGGTTCAATGTATTCATCAAACGCTTCGATCACTGCTTGATAGCGCTTTTGCAAAGATTGCACGGCGTTGTTTGCTTTAGCTTGCTCAACAATATTTAAAATCGCGTTTTCATTGTGGGCAAACAATTTCATTATTTTACGTACCCGATCATCCATAATACGGCTAAAGCGGCGTAGCTCGTCGTAATCTTCAATTTCACCTGCTTTAGCCAAGCGACTACCAAGGCGAGCTAAATCATCAACTAGTACACTAATTTCTTGGGCAAGACCTAGGTGTTCTTCTTGTAGCAAGAAAGTCGCAAAATCAGCAATCGCTCGATTGATTTCTAATTGCGATGATTTCGCTAATGGAATGATAATATCTTGATTTAATAAACGATTTGTTTCCTTATAAATGCGTTCATTTGACCATGAAGGTTGTTTTTGTTTTATCGCATTTTGTACGTCTTTCAAACTGAAATCAGCCATCTTAAAACGTTTAAATAGCAGTTCTAACACCCCCCAATGTTCAGTAAGGGTATTTAATAACTTTTTAGCTGGGATCATAAGGCTCCAGTAAATTCAGACTTAGGTGTTAGCGATTAGTAGTAAATTATGTAATTGATAATAGTTTTATGCTTTCTATGCTGCTAGAATCCGCGCCGAAACACTCGACTTACAATTTTTACATTATTATAAAGGTTGTTCAAACACCATGGTAACCCCACTTATCCTAACCCTGATAGCGGTGGCATTTTTGCTTATCGTTATAGAGGATATTATCCATGTAAACAAGGCCAAAACGACGCTTTTTTTTGGCACTTTATGCTGGATTATCTTATTT
>MDTG01353949.1_pt1 | contig 21344 bp, 21 predicted proteins | sample 811421 | NCBI WGS metagenome assembly MDTG01 (sample SAMN05326645, study PRJNA326480) | marine metagenome | isolation source: seawater | place: Pacific Ocean: South East | collected 2011 | reverse complement strand
TAAGTTTATTTTTTTGAAATTTTTATTAATTATTCATCGTCAAACTCACGCCCTTCATAAAACCCTGGGGCGAGATTTTCAAAGCGAGTGTATTTACCAATGAAGGCTAGGCGGTCAGTACCGATTTCACCATTACGGTGTTTACCTATAATAATTTCACCAATACCTTTGTCTGGTGAGTCTTCGTTGTAAACTTCATCTCGGTAAATAAACGCGATAATGTCGGCGTCCTGCTCGATGGCACCCGATTCACGCAAGTCTGACATAACTGGGCGTTTATTGGGACGTTGCTCCAATGAGCGGTTTAACTGAGACAAGGCCACCACGGGGCAACCAAATTCTTTCGCGATGGCTTTTAATGAGCGCGAAATTTCCGAGATTTCTTGTGTACGCCCTTCACTCTTACCAGCAACCGTCATCAACTGAAGGTAATCGACCATGACTAAACCAAGGTCATTATTATTTTCACGATACACTCGACGACAACGGGCACGCATTTCTTGTGGGGTTAATGCCGCGGTATCATCAATATAAAGTGGTTTGTCTTTTAGCATATTGAATGCAGAGGTCAGCTTTGGCCAATCCTCTTCATCTAATTTACCGCTACGCAATTTGTTCGAGGGGATACGACCAACCGAGGAATACATCCGCATTAAGATGGCCTCTTTAGGCATCTCCATACTGAACACCAAAACGGGGCGTCCCGTTTCAAGTAAGGCGTTTTCACATAGGTTCATGGCGAAAGTGGTTTTACCCATAGACGGACGACCCGCCACAATCACTAAATCAGCGGTTTGAAAACCGTTGGTGCGCTTATCTAAATCAGTAAAGCCTGTGGTTAAACCCGTTAGTCCGTCTTCCATGTTGAAAAGCTCTTCGATCTTTTCAAGGGTTCGGGACATAATCGGGTTGACGTGTTCTGGGCCTGAATCTTTTTTACCACCGCCCTCTGCCACTTCGGCAATGCGTTTTTCGGCATCGCTAATCAAGCTTAATGGATCTTGGCCTTTGTTACTGTAGGCGCTACCTGCAATGTCTGTGGCGGCTTCAGCTAAACGGCGCAATAAAGCTTTTTCTTTTACGATATCCGCGTAGGCTGAAATATTCGCTGCGGATGGCGTGCGCTCCACAAGGTCCGAGAGGTAATCGAGACCACCAATATTATCCAGCTCTTCTAAACCTTCTAATTCATCACTTAGGGTGAGGACATCAAAAGGCTTTTCTTTTTCAGCAAGGGTGCAAATCACCTGATAAATTAAACGGTGACTGTGACGATAAAAATCATCGGTTTGCAAACGCTCGGATACGACTTCAAACGCACGGTTATCCAGCATCAAGCCGCCAATCACCGACTGCTCAGCATCCGCTGAGTTGGGTGGCATCTTTATATTTTCGACTTGCTGATCCATTGGATAAAAAACAACCGATATAGTATGAATAATTAGCCGCTTAGTTTGCCCTTTTATGGCTATAAGCTCAATGGCTGAATCGGCACTACACTGCCATTGACTAAATTTTGAGGAGGCCGCAGACATAAAAAAACCCCGAGTATTTAGTTCGGGGTTTTCATACTAAGTCGTATTATTTAAACGGGAAGCCACCGCCACCCATTCCGCCCATTGGAGGCATGCCGCCGCCAGGGCCACCAGGGCCGCCCATGCCTTTCATGGCGCCCATCATTTTGCGCATACCGCCCTTGCCGGTCATTTTTTTCATCACTTTTTGCATTTGCTTGTGCTGCTTGAGTACACGATTAATGGTCTGAATATCCGTACCGGAACCCGCTGCAATACGCTTTTTACGTGAGCCGTTAATTTTATCTGGGAAGTGACGCTCTAGAGGTGTCATGGAGTTAATCACCGCTTCCGTTTGGGATAACTGCTTTTCAGCCACATCCATTTGACCAGCGGCTTGGCCCATATTCCCCATGCCAGGTAACTTATCCATCATGCCCATCAAGCCACCCATGTTCTTCATTTGCAGCAGCTGATCACGGAAGTCTTCTAGATCGAAGCCTTTGCCTTTTTTGATTTTTTTCGCCAGCTTATCGGCTTTTTCTTTATCAATTTTGCGTTCCGCTTCTTCGATCAGGGTCAGCACATCACCCATGTCCAAGATACGTGATGCCACACGATCAGGGTGGAACGGCTCTAATGCCTCAATTTTTTCACCCATACCCATAAACTTAATGGGCTTACCTGTAACTTGACGCACCGATAACGCCGCACCACCACGGGCATCACCATCGGCTTTGGTAAGCACCACACCGGTTAACGGTAACGCTTCATTAAAGGCTTTCGCTGTATTCGCCGCATCCTGACCCGTCATGGCATCCACCACAAAGAGTGTTTCCACCGGGTTGATGGATTTATGCAGTTGTTGAATTTCGGCCATCATATCTTCATCAATGGCTAAACGACCGGCTGTATCGACAATCAGAACGTCTGAAAACTGGGTTTTTGCTTCTTTAATGGCTGCATTGGCAATATCCACCGGCTTTTGCGAGATATCTGATGGGAAAAATTGTGCACCCACTTCGCCTGCAAGGGTTTCCAGCTGTTTGATCGCAGCCGGACGATAAACGTCTGCGGAGACCACCATGACTTTTTTCTTTTCACGCTCTTGCAAGTATTTAGCAAGTTTTGCCACGGTGGTGGTTTTACCCGCACCTTGTAACCCAGCCATTAAAATAATGGCCGGCGGCTTCGCCGCAAGGTCTAAGCTTTCGTTGGCCTCACCCATAACGCGCTGTAATTCTTCATGCACGATTTTCATCAGTGCTTGGCCTGGGCTTAGGCTCTTTAATACTTCGCTACCAATGGCACGCTCTTTCACCTGATTGGTGAATTCTTTCACCACTGGTAAGGCCACATCGGCTTCTAACAAGGCCATACGTACTTCACGTAAAGTGCCTTTTATGTTCTCTTCTGTGATTTTGGCTTTGCCACTTATGGCGCGCAAAGCACCATTTAATCGATCTTGCAGGTTATCAAACATATTTCGTGTCTCTATTCTTTGGGCCAGACGGTTTAGGCGCAGTAAAACCTAGGCAACTCTATACATCCGGCGCATCTATGTGCACAATTGTCCGGCATTATATAGGTAAGCGCCGCATAACTCACTCTTCTGTGCCCAGGCAGTTAGAAATAGTGAAGGCCACCATAATAACAACCCATGTATTTAGGGAATCGCCATTCATATGGTTACGCTGTTCGCATTTATCGCCATCTCATTTTATTTGGCTAGCAGCTTTGTTCAATACACTGCTATCCGCCAGCCCTCTACTCATGCTCGTAAGCGAGTACTCAGTCTTGGCTCTGTGGCCATTATTTTTCATGGCTTAGCTTGGTTTACCCCCTTATTCACACAAACCATGGATCTGCGCTTTTTTCATGTTGGCTCACTCATCTCTCTGGTGATTAGTGCCATCATTCTGATTAGTGCTTTGCGCAAACCGCTGGAGAGTTTATTTCTAGGGGTCTTCCCCATGGCCGTGATCATCATGAGCTGCAATCTGGCATTTAATACCCAAAGCCAGCCCATTAAACAGTTCGATACCGGCTTAATGAGTCATATTATTTTGTCCATCATGGCTTACAGCGTGCTTAGTATCGCGGCGTTTCAGGCCGTGTTACTCATGGTGCAGGATTACCAGCTTAAAAATAAGCACATGACAGGCATCATGCGTGTGTTGCCGCCGTTACAAACAATGGATCGCTTGCTGTTCGATATGATTGGCATCGGCACCTTATTGCTGAGCCTAGCCATTGCCTCTGGCTTCTTATTTTTAGACGACTTATTTGCTCAGCACCTGGTGCATAAAACCGCCTTTACCCTCATGGCTTGGGCAGTTTACAGCGCCTTATTATTGGGGCACTGGCGCCTTGGCTGGCGCGGTAATGTGGCCAGTAAGTGGACACTGGTGGCAACGGTGCTTCTGATTCTGGCTTTCTTTGGCAGTAAGCTGGTACTTGAGATCATTCTGAAACGTTAAAAGCCCGCTTTGAGGTCGGCTTTTAACCTTTGGTTGCAGGTGTTTTCTGCTACACTAGCGCCAACTTTAGTCACTAGGACCGCTTCGTGAGCGACATACCTTTAAGCCTGCTCTTTGCAGCTTTGTTTTTCCTTGTAATATTTTCGGCTTTCTTCTCCAGTTCTGAAACCGGCATGATGTCCCTCAACCGCTATCGCATGCGCCATTTGGCGAAGCAAGGCCATGGTGGTGCTAAGCGAGCCTCTAAGCTGCTCAACCGTACAGACCGCCTAATTGGCGTGATCTTGATTGGTAATAATTTCGTTAATATTGCCGCAGCATCTATTGCGACCATCATTGCTCAACGCATCTGGGTCGATAATCCAGAGCTTGGGGTATCGATTGCAACGATACTGCTAACCCTTGTGATTTTGATTTTCTCTGAAGTGACACCCAAAACCATCGCGGCCAATCACCCTGAAAAAATTGCTTTTCCAGCCAGTTATTTATTACAGCCGCTGCTCATTCTATTAATGCCGTTTGTTTACGTGGTTAACGGCATTGCTAATATGTTAATTAAAATCACGGGGTTAAAGCTGGATCAAAACAGCAAAGACTTATTGAGCACTGAAGAGTTTAGAACCCTGGTGTATGAAGCCGGTGCGCTGATACCTCCTCGTCGCCAACAAATGCTGCTGTCGATTTTGGATTTAGAAACGGTTCGCGTGAATGACATCATGGTGCCGCGTAATGAGATCATTGGCATCGACCTTGATGATAATGTGCGCGATATTGAAAACATTATGCGCACCAGTCAACACACTCGCCTACCGGTTTGGAAAGGCAACATCAATAACATAATTGGCGTATTGCACATGCGTAACGCAGCTAAAATACTAGCCCAAGATGAATTCAATAAAGCCGAATTACTGCAGGTCACACGAGAGCCTTATTTTATTCCTGAAACGGCGCAGTTACATAATCAGCTATTTAATTTCCAGACAGAGCAGCGCCGTATTGCCATCGTGGTGGATGAGTATGGTAACGTTCAGGGGATCGCCACACTTGAAGATATTCTTGAAGAAATTGTCGGTGACTTTACCAGTGACGTATCCGCCACGAGCCAAGACATCACGCCACAAGAAGATGATAGTTTTATCATTGACGGCACCACGACGATTCGCGAATTAAACAAAGCATTGAACTTTGATTTACCTATAACAGGACCTAAGACCTTCAGTGGTTTGATTATTGAAAGTTTAGAGTCCATACCTGAAAGCAATGTCTGCTTAAAGATTGAAGACTATCAAGTGGAAATCTTAAAAGTTCGCGCCAATACCATTGCATCAGCGAAGATCAAAAAAGCCTAATTCACCTTAAATTATTAATGCTCCACAGAATGTACAGTCATTCTGCGGAGCATTATTTTTTGCATAGGATATCAGTGTGCAAAGCAACGATGTTTTCATAGCACGCCCACTGGCCATTGCATTATTGGTCATGAGCGCCACTTTATTTGCGGGCAATCATATCTCTGCCCGTTTTGCATTTGATAACGGCACAGGATTATTACTCGCCATATTAGCGCGTGGTATGCTGTCGCTGATATTCATGTTATCCATTGTCAAAATTCGTAAAGCCTCTATGGCGATCCCCGCGCAGTTAATTAAATGGCAATTACTGCTTGGCTTCCTCATTTCAGCGCAAAGCCTGTGCTTGTATACCGCCATTACCTTAATTCCTGTGGCCATGGCATTACTGTTGGTCAATACCTGGCCCATGATGTTTATTATCGCCAACTGGATCGCCGGCAAAAAAGAACCCAATGCCAAAACATTTGCACTGCTGATGATCATATTAACGGGTTTAATTCTGGTATTGGATATCGACCTTAATGCTCCTGTCGATAATGATTGGTTATTAGGGGTCACCTTTGGTACCGCTTCTGCTGTCTTTTTAGCCTGCACCATGTGGGTAACTCAATATCAATTGGCCAGTGTCGCAGGGGCTGTTCGCAGCGCCTACATTATGATGGTGGTGGTCAGTGTTATGTTAATTGCTGGTAGTGCGGGGTTAATTCCAGGAGGGTTAAGCTTACCCACCAATCAACCAGGTTGGATTGGGCTGGGCATGTTAACGCTATTATATGCCATTGCTATTACCACCTTGTTTGTTTTAACACCAAAATTGGATATGGCGCGCAACGCACCCATTTTAAACTTTGAACCGGTGGCCTCTTTGTTTTTGGGGTATATATTCTTGGGACAATTTTTAAATACCATGCAGTTAATTGGTGGGGCCGTTGTTGTGGTGGGCATCATGGCAATCGGTATGTCGCGGGCATAAAAAAACCGATTACGGCGTAATCGGTTTTAACTTTTTTAAGTTGGTCGAATCTATAGCGAGATCGTAACCGCACTTGAGCACGCAATGGCCAATGACTTTGCCTCTTCAATACTCTCACCAGTGGCCAACGCGACCCCCATGCGACGAGTGCCACTGACTTCTGGTTTACCAAATAATCGAAGCTGCGAATTGGGCACAGACAGAGCCTTATCCAAGTTCCCAAAGCTGACGTTTTGACTCTCACCGGATACCAAAATCACACTGGATGCGCTTGGGCCATTTTGTTTAATTTGCACGATAGGTAAATCCAAAATCGCGCGGGCATGTAATGCAAACTCAGATAAATCTTGCGAGACAAGCGTCACCAAACCGGTATCGTGTGGCCTTGGTGATACTTCACTGAATATCACTTCATTACCTTTAACAAACAACTCAACACCGAATAAGCCCTTGCCCCCTAATGCCGTGGTCACTTTCTCCGCCATCTCTTGTGAGGCGTTTAATGCTTGCTCACTCATGGCTTGAGGTTGCCAGGATTCTTGGTAATCACCGCCTTCTTGGCGGTGACCTATGGGTGCGCAAAATGACGTAGTCATCTCACCATCAACATCGCGATGACGAATCGTCAGTAACGTGATTTCAAAATCAAAGTCTACAAACCCCTCAACGATGACCTTGCCTTTGCCAGCTCGACCGCCTTCTTGTGCATAGTCCCAAGCGGCATCTATTTCATTTGCATTGCGCAGTAAAGACTGACCTTTACCAGACGAGCTCATGATCGGTTTAATCACACACGGCAAACCGATGTTTTCGATCGCAGTAAGGTATTCATCTTTATTGGCCGCAAATTCAAATGCACTGGTTTTTAACCCAAGCTCTTGTGCCGCTAATCGACGAATGCCTTCACGGTTCATGGTTAACTGAGTGGCCTTAGCAGACGGTACAATAGTAAAACCTTCTTGCTCTAATTCGGCCAGTGTATCGGTGGCGATGGCTTCGATTTCCGGTACGATTAAATCGGGCTTTTCTAATTCAATGATCTTTCTTAACGCATCACCGTCTAGCATACTCACCACATGAGAGCGGTGAGCCACCTGCATGGCCGGTGCATTGGCATAACGGTCAAGCGCAATCACTTCGACCCCTAAGCGCTGTAATTCGATAGCCACTTCTTTACCCAGTTCACCGGAACCGCATAATAAAACTTTTTTCGCACGTTGACTCAGCGGGGTACCTAACATTACGGACATAAAATGCTTCCTTTAAAGATGACATGAGTGTAACAAAACTCATGTGGCGATTCATAAAATTTAGGCGAAAAAAAACCAGCGATTGCTGGTTTCTTCTGACTAGAATGTCATTAGGTTGCCTGATGCTTTTTCCCGCTCACTGACGTTTTCAAGTACTTTGATCTTTTCATTGTTATCCATGGTACCCCAATTCATGATTTCATCCCCTGTGCGATAACAACCAATGCACACATCGTTTTCATCCAACGCGCATACCGCCGAACAAGGAGACTTCACCATACCTAGAATATTTTTATCAACCTGACTCATACTGCTCTCAAAATTTCGGGTTAAACCGATTCAACTAACTTACTCGGTTTTAAATCTTTTTTATAACGCTTAGAGTTATGAACGTAGTGGGCGGCACTGAGCTCTAGCTGCTTTTTTTGGCTATCGGTCAGTTCTTTTTTCACTTTTCCAGGACTACCGACGACCATAGAACCATCAGGAATAACCATGCCTTCAGGGATCAAGGTATTCGCACCGATCAAACAATGCTTACCAATTTTTGCACCGTTCAACACCACCGCATTGATTCCAATGAGAGTATAATCCCCAACATCACACCCATGCAGCATGGCTTTATGGCCTACGGTAACCCCTTTTCCCAGCGTTAATTTGAACCCTGGGTCGGTGTGTAAAATCGCACCGTCTTGTACGTTGCTGTTTTCACCTATGGTGATCACATCGTTATCGGCACGAATAACGGCGTTAAACCAAATAGACGCATTATTGTGCAAGACCACATCACCGATTAATTGGGCGCTATCTGCAACAAAGTGCTCTTCGCCTTCCAATGTGATATCTCGCTGAGCCAATGCATACATCATAGTTACCTACTTATTTTTATTAATTATTCATTTATCGCAAGGAATTTTATTTTTCCATTAAGCCATCTAACGAGCCTAATAAGAGTTCAAATTCTGCATCAAAAAACTGGTTAAACATTTCAGCCAACATCATGGCCGTTAACCCCCAAATGGTGTAATCCTCAAAGTACCAACGAGGGCCTTTAAAATTACCAAACTGATCAATTTGATCCGGTTCACCATCCAAAAAAAACGAAAGCGGCACTTTAAAGATCGCATCGATTTCATGGGAGTCTGTGCTCAAGGCAACCTGCTCTGGCACAATGGCCAATACTGGGGTGACCAAGAACCCGTAACGTGAAATCACCTGGTTTAGGGTGCCGACTACCTGGACATCTATTGGGTCCAAATCAATCTCTTCTTGTGCCTCGCGCAAAGCGGTAGCAATGATGTCCTCATCATGATCTTCACGCTTACCACCAGGAAACGCCACCTCACCTTTGTGAGTGGGCATCTCTGTGGAGCGCAAGGTAAGAATCACCTTAGGCTCAAGTTCATCCGTAATAGCCACCAGTACCCCTGCATGGGCTAACTGGGCATCACTTAACACTCTTGGCTGATGGGCTTTTACTTTACTTATTAATGCATCTAATCCCATGGGCCACCTCAATTACTTCGCCTATATTAAACAACTTTCTCAATGGATGCAGTTACCTACTGTAACACCCACAATAAAAAGGCGCCGCATCACATTTTGCAGAACTAGCTTATAAGATTTATTCCTAAAGAACGGGCCATGTATAACCATAAAAAATGAAGTTGCTAAATACCACTCGCCACCGACAATCTAAGTATTTGATATCTATAGATATTTTAATTTCATTCCGATGATTGGCATATTTTTGACTCTTTTATCGCTTACCCACAAGCACGAAGTCCGTTTCGTGACAAGCTTATGACGGCCTCCCTTCATTGGTACACTACCGCCATTGAGATACTTTTTGAGATGCATGATATGCAAAAGCCACTTCCCAGTTTTGAGCGCATGCTAGACATGGCAAAAAATGACCCGGACGCATTGGAACGCCTTCGCTTAGAAATGACCCGTGACGCCATAAACGCCGCTCCTGAGGACTATCGTCAACGCCTTCATGGCCTACAATTCCAAATTGATGGCCAGCGCTTAGTGAGTAAAAACCCCATGCAAGCCTGCATTGAGATCAGCAAAATGATGCATGACTCACTACAGCAAATGAAGACTTTCATCGAAGGCCATACCGGTGATAAACCTCTCCCTAAAGAACAACCTGAAGCGGCTAAAATCCTCAGCTTTCCATCTGAAGCCCTCTAAACAGGCATAGCCTGTTCGCAACCTTTGCGTTCACTTTCCCTTGGCCGCTATACTGTCGGCCATTGTTGGCTTTGGATTGACTCATGAAATATTGCAGCGAATGCGCACAGCCTGTTCATTACCACACGCCTGAAGGGGATAATCGTGAACGGGCGGTTTGCTCGCAATGTGGCACCATTCATTACGTTAACCCACGCATCATTGCTGGCACCTTGCCCATATTTGAAGATCAAGTTTTACTGTGTAAACGAGCCATTGAACCGCGCAAGGGATATTGGACATTGCCAGCAGGCTTTATGGAGCAAGGGGAAACACTTGAGGCAGGCGCAATTAGAGAAACACAAGAAGAAGCCGGTATTGATATCCAGTGTGGACAACTCCTATCTTCCATCAGTGTGCCGCACATCTCTCAGGTGCATATCTTCTTTTTAGCCGTTATGCACAGCCCCGCACATGCCCATTCCACCAGCGAAAGCCTTGCAGTGAAACTGTTCGCAATAGACGATATTCCGTGGGACGAGATCGCCTTTCCAACCGTAAAAAAGACCCTGCGTCACTACCTCGATGACCGAGAAAGCGGTGTGATTCAAACTCGGGTACTGAATATTGAATACCAAGAGCGCTTAAAGACCCGCTAGATCGTTAAGAGTCAGAGCCTGATAAATATCATAGGCCGGCTCCTCATAGGGGTGAGCCTCAATCATTGCCACGACCACCGATTTTATGCAGTGTGCCTCACACACCATTTCGATTTTTAACTCGTCTACTTGTTCAAGCTCACCCACCGAGCCGATAAACGCCTGACTGCCAGATAAGGGTTTAAACTGCCCAACGCCTTGTGATTGCCAACAGCAGTGTTCATACAACCCGATACGACCAGCACCGGCATCAAACATGGCCTGCTTAAGGGATTGTGCATACTTTAATGGTACATATACGTTAATGCGATACATATTACTTTACGTCAATACAGGTAAGGTTCACTAACTCGATGAGATTGGCCATGGCCTCTTCTGCGCTTGCACCACAGATATCAGGCTCTGCACTGAAGCCAGCACAGACCTTCGGGCGCTCTGGTTGCTCAAATATCTTGCACAGGTTGTTATCATCTAATTGGACACAGCGCACACCGGCGGGTTTGCCATCGGGCATCCCTGGAATCGCACTGGAAATAGATGGTGCGATACAGCAAGCACCACAGCCAGGATTACATTCCATTTTTCACCCCAATTCACTACAAGGCTTAGAATGTCACAAACCGAGAGAATTCACCAATTGGCGGTTATAACGGGTGCAGTAGCGTTCGAGTAAAATCTTTTCGTCGATGCCCATTTCGGACTGCTCGTATAACCGAAATTCATTCATCACCTTGATGCGATATTTTTGTTTAATCACCGGCAAGTGCTTGTCTTGAACCCCTGGCAATCGGCGCTCTTTATCTTGGCCAATGATATACGCCGCAAACGTGGGGTAAGCGCTTTGAGCACTTTTTTTTGCATCCTCAACCGGATACTGAAATAAGCGCAAATCCAACCCGCGAGCATGGGAACTTACTGCGGCTATCAGCATCAATACTAGTAATACACTTTTCATGGCACTCCTCCATGTATTTAGGCACATCTCGATGTGCCTTTTTTTATTCTAGTCCAATAACCAGTGAGAGCCTTTGTGGATTGTTACGGTTTCAGTATTAGGGGGTACAGAGGTTGCTCGGTTAGGCCTTTTAGCACTTTATCCGCAATGGCTTGAATCTTAGGTTCAGACATTTGCTCGGCCTGTTGCTCACGAATAATAGCAATCTCATCCGCTTGTTGTTTTAGCATTTTCTCTAGTCGAGCCGTGTTCGCTTGCTGCTGTTGTACCCAACGTTGCATTTGTTCTTTGCTGGTAAATTGCATCTCATACCAAGACTGCTTTGGTCGTTGGTTAAGCTGTACTTCTAACTCTTGCAACATGACAGGCAGCGTTTTGCGCGAAGCAGGCTCTTTAACGGGGCCTTGATTTAACAACACGGCCTGCCTATCGTTCAGCGGCGGATTCAAGCCTAACTGCCAAGCAATATCTTGCATGATATTAAATGCTTGAGTGACACTTTTAGTGTTGTTATTAGCACTTTTTAATTCTTCTTGAAAACCATCAATGGTTTGTTTCGTACTGTCTAATTTCGCGATGGAATCATTCACAGACGTACTGACTTTTTTAAGCCGAGTTAAAGTCGTGTTATTTTCTTTTGAGAATAGATCGCCCAATGTATCCACAGACTGATTAATCGCCACCACCGCTTGGCGTATCTCACAATTTGCCCGTCGCTGACTATGCTGTAAGCGCTCTGTTTCTAGACCAGCCTTTAAAATCGCATATTGAGTTGTATGTTCATCACACCAAACATCACGATCATATTCAGGGGCCGTCACAAAAAACAGCATGACCAAAATAAATTGCACACTGAACGCAACATAGGTAAATGAGCGATAAAACCAACCGGTCTTTTTAGCCTCTTTGGCAACCGCCTCAGCCAGCATGGTACCGTGAGTACGTTTCAATTTAGCTTGTTGACGCTTTTCTTGCTGAGACTCTTTTCGGTTGTGACTAACAAGCAAGGTGATTTCTAAAAAAATACCCAACAATAATGGAATTAAAGCCACCACAAAAATAGCGCCAATTTCACCTGTCAGTAATAACTCATAGTTAATGGCTAAGTTACTAAAACCAGAGTGAATCAAATCCACCAGATTTTGAAAAAAAGAAGAGCTGTCCACCACCTCGCTAACATCATCAAATGCACAAAACTCACGGGCCTCGTCATACACAACCCGCAGTTCACGGGCAAACTCAGACAAGCCAGGAGAGGTATCGTTTAAAGAATCGCAGCTTTCTATTGTGTCCATTATTTAATCGTCTTCATTTAATATTTTTTAGCCTAGCAAAACTATGCTATTAACGACAACCTAATACAGGTAGACAGACATAACTTAACACCTCTTAGCTGATGAATATGTCGATTGCAATCGCCAGCAGCCAGTCATACCATAAGCGCACTATCTTAACCTTTAAGGTGGCGTTAATTGGCAAGACAATAATTAACAGGTATTTGAACTCACTAAGTCCACTGACAAACCGGAAGCATTCATGAGCGAAGGATTATTTGCAGAAGAAAACATCAATGATATTTTCTTTTCAAGACACGACGAAGCCGAGTTACTAGGCAGTGCTTCACACCACCCATTTATCCTTGATGGTAAAGAATGGCCCACTGCTGAACATTACTATCAAGCTATGTTGTTTGATAACGACGCTCTACAAGATAAAATCCGATCACAACCCCATGCAAAGGCAGCCATAGCTTCGACTAAATGGCGTTTTTTTCAAAAGAAAAAAGATTGGAAAAAATTACGCCAAGTATTAATGACCCGCGCCATTTATACCAAATGTAAAACCCACCCAGCCGTTGCCAAGTGCTTACTTGAGACAGGTAATAAAAAACTAGTTGAGAACAGTGCTTATGACTATTTTTGGGGCTGCGGTCGGGATCGTCGTGCTGAGAATACCTACGGCAAGGTTATGATGAATGTGCGAGAAAAATTAAAACAAGAACAGGATGTTTAAAATTTACAGTAGAATGGATTTGCTGTGAGTAAAAGGAGCCGCGCAACCCATCAGCACCTTTGAGCTTACATAATTCTTCACGTTCAAACCTTGAAAAAATCTTTACTCTTATTCACTCGCGGGTGCGAGTTCGTACATTTTATACAGTAAACTATCGGGCGCGTGGTGGTATGCCCGACGGCGTAGCGAGTGCTTTGGGTACAACCTCCTACAGGCTATCTATAAAATTGTAGGAGGGTGCCCCGCGCCCGATCAATAACTGCAAATGCTCAAACGTATTAAGCAAACTCTTCCATAAAGTCCAATTCAGCTTGCTGGCGCACGACTCGGCGATGATGGGCCCAAAGCTCTTGGATTTTCTCTTTGTTGCATTGTTGTCTGTCCACTAATACTCGGGTATTGAGTTCACCGCGTTTACCCGCAGCTAATGGCACTTTACTAAATACGTATTGGTTTGAAATTAAATCCATGAACGGACCAGATTTACTCGTCGGCATGATAAACAATAACTGTAAGCCTAGGCTTTCAGTTAAGTAATTAATCACTTCTTTCGAACGGGTTTCATCCATTTTACTAAAGGCTTCATCCACCAACACCATACGTAAATGGGTATCGCCTTTATTAAAGCGGAATGCCGAGGTGATTGCGGCACTGCGAATAATGTAGGCAGGGGTCTCTAGCTGACCACCGGAACCTGTACCGTACTGTGACAAGGCAATTGGCTCTTTGCCTTCTGGGTGTTTATAAATTTCATAGCTGCGGTAGTTACGATAATCAGATAGACGCTCAAGCTCACGCATGGCTTTTTGCTCATCATCACTTAAGAGCATTTCCATTAATTGACTGCGAACTTTGGCACTCTTGGCACTTAGCTCAACTTCGAACAAGGTTTGTCCTTCGCCTATGGAAGGGTTCTTAATCACTTCCTCAAAGAAGTTCCAGTAATCTTTAAATTCTGGCACCCATTCCCAATCGAACCAATAACATTCTTTATCGGTACCAAACTTATGATGACGCAGCTCACTGTTCATATCTTCCAAAGTGCGCTTACCTTCACTAATGGCTTGGTAAATGGCGTGGCATAAGTTAGTCACAAACGCGTTATCAAAACTGTCTTTTAGACTTGAAAGCTTATCCTGCTTTTCAACTAGAATATTATTTTTTAAACGGTTGTGGATACGATCCACTTCACGTTGCACATCACATATACCTTGGAAGAAAACCGCACTGTGCTCATCACCATAATCCGGCGCATAAACAATTGAGTCCACTGTTTGACAACGCTGGTTGTGCTCACTAATGGCACGATCCAAGCTTTGCGCTCGGCTATTGAGCTCACTTAAAATGGCTTGTTGCTGATTTTGTGCAATTTCTGCTGTGGTGCGTGCCGCTTCTTCGTCCGCTTCTATTAAACATTTTTCAACGTCGAAATCTGGCCACACTTTACTAATGGAGCGAAGATTATCTTCATTGGCATCGGCTTTTTCAGCGGTAAACTCTTGTTGATCGCTTAATACTGCACAGCGTTTTTCACTTTCTTTAAGCTGTTGTGCGTTGCGACCTAGTTCACCATCTAATGTTTGAATTTGCTGATCGAGTACCTGTGCCTGCTCGGCCAGTTCGCGGTATTCATCTTCAAGCAAAGAGAAATCCGATAAATCAATTTGATCTAATTGCTTCTCAGCATTTCGCCACTGACGGTTCACACTCACCATTTGTTGCAATTGATCAGCATAGGTCAGGTGACGAAGTTGATTGACGGATAATAATAAATCTTGCGCTTCACGCTGATTTTGTTGCGCCTGACTGGCCTGGTCAGCGAGCTGCTGAAATTCACGTTGCTTCGCACTTAACGCACGTTCACGGGCACCTTGACCGAATACCAGTTCAGTGTCGCTCATATCACAACGGTACATTGAATACGATCCGGAACCCATGCCTTGCTTCGTTAAACCACGGCGGGTTTTACGCAGGGTTTGTGCATCTGGCACTTGTTCAACACTGCCATAGCTGGCCATTAAATAATGTTTCGCAGTGGCGTGCTCAAACTTCATCAAATTCATAATGGAGTTATGCGGGACTTTTTGACGATCCGCATCTTGCTTCGCTTTACTGCCCTGAATAACACGGGCACGGTTACCACCAGGCATATTGCGCACAATGGCAATTGCGTCGGATTCATAATTTTCTTCAACCACAATAGAGAAACGCGCACCACCGATATACCCTTCAATGGCGCTTTGCCAATCTTGATCCAGAATCTCAACGTAATCACATAATACTTTTGGATCCGCCTGTGGGCATTCACGGCGAATGGCATCCAGTGCGGCTTCTACAAAATACGGGTAACTCACTTGACTGGAATGCAAGCGGTCCATGTCTTGTTGAATTTGTTGCATTTTCTTTTGCTGGCCTTGCAGCTTTTGCTCACGACGATCCGCAAGGCGAGCAAGCTGATCACGCAGACTCACGCCTTCAGTGGTCAAGTCTGCATTAAACCAAAGTTCACGCCATTGATTGATTTGCTCTTGACGTTTAATACCATCATCCAAATGCAATTCTAAAGGCGACATATCAATCATGTCTTTATTTAAAATAGCAGGGAAATCAAGTTGATCGGCATCCGCCAGCGACATAACCTGCTTGCCCTGCTGCAAGAACTTTCGTTCGTTTAATGCAGGAATTTCAACGCCCACACTGGTGTTCTGCAAGGTTTTATAAATACTCTTGGTGGCGTCCAGTGTGTATTTAAGTTGTTTATCTTGCTCAAGTAATAACACGGCCTGTTGTTGCAGTTGTTTTTGAAAGCCGATAATTTCTTGCTCTAAGTGATCTTTATCCTTTAACGCAGGAATCCCTTGGCGACGTGCTTCAAGACCCACGAGTTCTTCACGGGACTGTTTACGTCTGGCTTCTGCGGTTTCACGTTCGTTTTGCTTGTGGTTTAAATCACTGCGCAATTGTTGCTGTTGATTCTTCGCATCACGATAAGCGCTTTGGTCTTCTACGTAACGACTTTTCGCTGCAACATAATGAGCCACCTGATAATCGATCCATTGATCAATATAGGTTTGACTATTAGAGCGTGCATCGAGCAAGACTTTAATATTATCAATCAGACCATTGGCATCGGATTCCATGGCATGAATGGTTTTCATTAAATCCGACACACTGCGAATGGCTTCGCCTAAATCTTTTTTCTCTAAAATTTCATTGGCCACAAACCCATTAATACTTTTAACCGGTTTATACGCCATGAAACGAGAAAATGCTTTGGCTGCATTTAATGCTTCACGTTCACTAATGGCATCATCACGCCCTTGCAATGCACTGTATAAACGGCGTAAATATTGTTTTTTAGTATCGTATTTCTCAACCGCACGCTGGCCGCATCGCTTTTGCAGACGTTTGAATATTTTATCGACGGCGACCACTTGTTTGCTGCTACCCTCTTCTTCTAAAAGAAAGTCGCTCTGGGTTAATTCATGCCCAGCTACAATCATTAATAAAAAATCACTTTGGCGCGCTACTGCTTGGTTACCGGCTTTATCAATGTACGCACTCACACCAATGACGGCCGTAAACGGTTGACCACTTTCACCTTGAGTTGGGTGGAATACGGCAGCTAAGTACCCATTTGCACCACCGGGTCTTGCATAGGAGCCGTCATCACAACCTAAAACATAGGAGGCCAGAGTACGTACTTGTTTACCACGGCCTTTTTGCGTGGCTTCATCTTGGCCTGGGTTGTAGTTAAATAAATTATCATGAGCGGCAGTCATGATGGTTTGAATAGCATCAGCCGCTGTGGTTTTACCACTACCGTTACCGCCGCTTAATAAATTAATCGGTCCGAATTCAAATTCAGTAGCAGGAATATTGCCCCAATTGACGTAGACGAATTTTTTAAGAAACATTATTTAGACTCCTGCGCAAACACACTGGCGCTATTTTCAATGGCCTCATGTTCATCATCATTGACTTGCTCATTGGTGGCGCTTTCATCCAGTGTTTCGTTGTCATCACCAGGCGCGCTTACCTGTGAGTTTGTGTCTTGCTTAGGATCAACTTCAAGCTCTGATTCTTCTTGTTCAGCCACCAGCGTGCTTAATACATCATCGCTTACATAGCTCATAATCATTGGACGAACCTTCAGCCAAAATTCGGCATGCTCAAACGCGTCTTCATTGGCTAACTGAATCAAACGCAACTGACGCAAACGGCGGAACAGGTTTTTACGCTCGGTTAATTGCTCAGGCAAGCTGCGACCTAATAGGTTTTTTAAAGCAATGCTCAATGACTCAAGGCTAACCATGACACAACCTTGCTCATCCACTAAACCTTCACGTAGGGCTTTATCGTATTGTGAACGCAGCACCAGCACCAAGGCCACTTCATTTTGACTAAGGCGAACACGCATCCCACTATTAAAGGGCTGATCATCTTCTTCCATACCCGGCACTTGTGAGCCCGGTGGAAAACAACGAATAAATTGGAAACGACGATCGTGCTGAATACGAATGGCCATCAATGAGATGTAATCATGTACGATTTCTTCGATGCGCAAATAACGGTCATACAGCACTTGTTCTACTTGAGATTCATCACGACAAATCACACCGTAATCCATTAGGCGAATCACGAGTTCACTGAATTCTTTTAGCTGTACGCCTTCTTTTTCTAATAACTGTTCTATTTTATTTAGCATGGTATTCCTGGCCCATCTGCGAGCGTTGTCCGTGCCTTAGCACGCAATAGTCTCTACGCCGCAGCGTGTTCTTTTTTAATTAGGCGAATGCTGAATACATCTTTTTGCTCAAAGTATTCATCGGATTTTTGATCCACCCAATTTAATTCAAATTGATATTCACTGGATAAGTTATCCACCGCCCCCACACTGACCACGTGGGCAATGGCGAGCAAGTCTGCGGCATTATTCACCGGAATTTCACTGGATGTTATTTCATCACGCTGAGTAAATTGCTCGATCATAAAACGGCGTACTTGGTTGTTATTCACAAAAAAGGCTTGGTCTAGTGCCTGCTGCACATACAATTCGCGGCGACTGCCTTGATCGACGCTTTCTAACCCTTCATCCACACCATCATCGATGACTGTGCGCTTTCTTGGGGCTTGTAGGCGTACTTGGCTTGGGTCGATAAAACGCAATTGAGGCACTGCCATCATGGAGGATACATGCTCAAGCTGGGCGTTTTGCTCGTCAGCGGGTAAGGATGATAAGTGCTTACACACACTGACCACATCATTGTGTTTTTGGCTGGCCAAATAACTCATTTGACGAATAATAATATCGGCACGCTTTGTGAAATTCTGCAAAGATTTACGCACCAATGGCAACACATGTTCACAGGCGCTTTTTAAGCGGTGTTCAATGTCATCCAAAACTGACCATAACAAGGATTGACTGCCTTGCACTTGCTCGGGCAACAACTCGCGTAAACGCTTTTCAGCTTTCGCTTTTACACTTTTCGGGCTGGCCTTAATTTGCTCAACTAACTGCGAGATTTGATCGCGGTATTTCTCTACGTTATCGGCAGATAAACGCACGGCTAAGTCGGGCTGAAAACGTTTTTCCATGAAATCAAAAAATTGGTCACTGGCTTTTTGCACCAGCATTTGCCCTTCCATTTCTCGCACTAGCGCGCGCTTGCGTTCATCTAGTTCACTGATGACATCCGTAAAGTCACTGATGATACGCTCAGAGTATTCGTAGGCATCCAGTAGGTCGTAAACCTCCCCGTGTTCAAGAAAGCTCTCAAGGGCATTACGGGTGTTACGAGTATTTCGATGACGCGCCACTTGTTGGGTTTGCTTACCTTCAAGAAAGGGCTCCACAAAATGACGCCCCCAGCGGCTAAAGCTAAAACTGGACTGCAGCGTGGCTTCATCCACTTGTTTTTCGATCCAACCGTGCTCCAGCAACGTATTAAGTAACCAAGCAGCCAGTTCACGGTGGGTTTTGAAGCGCCCTTCTTCGTCTTCCTCCTCACTTTGCATAACCGGCGCACGCACCAAGGCTTCACTAAAGATGTTGATCATGGTGTCACGGCTAAGCGCTTGCCCGTACTCGGCACTGCCTGCATGGCTAGAGGAATAAAGCTGTTTATACAGTTCGCGCAGGCACTCAACCATTTGCTCACGGTACTTGCTAGTGAGCGGGCGAAAAAACTGACTGCGTTCCTGTTCAAAAAACATACAAATGAGACACTCAAGGGACAAATAAAGGGCACAACTTTACCTGAAATCCCCCCATACAGGAAAGGGAATAACCGCCATTTTTCATACATTGAGAAGGGCTTGGGGTATTTCCCCAAACGATGGGAAAAAGGTATGGTACAAACCATGATTAAACCGCTCAGATGGTCAATCTGAGAGACTTAAGGATTCACATGAAAGCGTTACTACTAATTGCTCACGGCTCACGAAAAACCAGCTCAAATCAAGAAGCGGCCGAGCTTGCAGACAAGCTCAAACAACAAGACAGCGCCTTTGCTCTGGTTACTCACGGTTTTTTAGAACTCACTACACCTAAAGTACCCGATGCGGTCACCACATTGGTGGATCAAGGTGCCACAGAGGTGACCATACTGCCGTATTTCTTAGCCGCAGGCATGCACGTCACTGAAGACTTACCCGAGCTGTTAGCCGAGGCGAAAACGGCTTACCCACAGGTGACATTTACTCTGCTTGAGCACCTTGGCGCTGCGCAGCTAATGCCAAGCTGGATTTTGCAGCAGGCCAGTGCAGGCTAATTCATTTGATGATGACGACCTGCCGACATTATTTTAAGAGCCGGTTGTGTGTCACGTTAGAATAAATATTGGTGGGAATTACTCACCATAACCCCGTGATACAAAGTGCTGACAAAAAAACCGTATGCTTAAAAATAAAAAACGCCCCTTAGTCGAAACTAAGAGGCATTTTATATGTCAGTGCGAATTATTTAATTTTAATCAACACGCATTAAACAAAAAGTGTCTTAAGGTGAGCCCCAGGGTCATCGGCACGCATGAAGGTTTCGCCCACTAAAAAGCTGTGTACATTTTTATCGCGCATGGCTTTTACATCATCCGGCCCAAGAATGCCGCTCTCTGTCACTAACAAGGTGTCTTTAGGCACTTTTGGTAATAGATCGAACGTGGTGTCTAGACTCAAGTCGAAGGTATGCAGGTTACGATTATTGATGCCTAAAATATTGGGCGGTAAATCCATTGCCCGCTCAAATTCAGCTTCATCGTGCACTTCTACTAATACATCCATACCCAGCTCTAAGGCACAGTGATTCAGCTCTTGCATTTGCGCGTCTGACAACGCCGAGACAATTAACAAAATACAATCCGCTTCAATGGCACGGGCTTCAACGATTTGATAAGGGTCCACCATAAAGTCTTTGCGCAATACCGGCAACGAGCAAGCTTGACGGGCTTGCTGTAAAAACACATCACTGCCTTGAAAGAAGTCCACATCGGTCAGCACAGACAAACATGCCGCACCACCTTGCTCGTAAGATTGTGCAATGTCCGCCGGCACAAAGTGCTCACGTAATACACCTTTACTGGGTGACGCTTTTTTAATTTCCGCGATAACTGCCGCTTGGCCTGCTGCCATTTTTGTTTCAAGCGCTGCTTTAAAACCACGGGGTTTATCGCTGTATTTCGCTTGATTGGCCAACTCATTGATCGACACTCTAGCCGAGCGCTCTTTCACTTCTTGCCATTTACGATCAATGATTTTTTTTAAAATTGTTGGAGTATTCATATTACTTCACTTTTAAATACGGGCAATTAAGCGTCTAAAAATACGCGTGAAAAGGCAGCCAGTTCATTTAACTTCTCAAGGGCTAAGCCAGTGGATACTGCGTCTTCTGCCATGGATACGCCTTCTGCCAATGAACTTGCCAAATTAGCCGCATAAATGGCTGCACCTGCGTTCAGCGCAATTAAGTCCGC